>ERZ1643250.96-NODE-96-length-119455-cov-114.474121_pt1 | contig 119455 bp, 185 predicted proteins | sample MGYA00579262_ERZ1643250 | MGnify/ENA primary metagenome ERZ1643250 (study PRJEB29033, sample SAMEA4952265) | chicken gut metagenome | biome: Broiler Chicken; feature: Gastrointestinal Tract; material: Caecum | place: Ireland | collected 2018 | study: Broiler... | reverse complement strand
TTGTGACTAACTCAACGGTCGGCCCGGGCACGCCACCGCTTTAAAGCGCTAAAGTGTTGAAGCAAAAAAAGAGTGGCAAAGCCACTCCCTTTTCTTACTCTTCGGCAGTAGTGGGAACCCCTGCAAGGGAATATCCCTTCTGCTTGCCCTTCTTCGGAACCTTCACTTCGGTAACGTTGAGCAAATCGCCCAACTGACGGCAGAGCGCAGAAATCTTCTGAACAGAGTACCCAAAAGATTCAGAAATTTCCGTTGCGGTGTGAACGCCATCGTTCTGCTTGAACCATTCCACCAGTTCGCGGCAAAGAGCCTGATTCTCAATCTGAACCTTGGAAGGCTTAGAGGAGCGAGTGCTGTTCCGCTTGTCCAACTTCGCAATTTCCTTTTCGGCATGAGCCACGATCTCCTCATTGATAGTGCCGTTGATGATAGCCTGGAAAAATTCGCGATTAGTCATAGTAGATTCCTTTCTTGCCTTTCGGCGTTTGTGTTGGTCACAACCCTTTTTATTTATCAGAGGAAGTTCCTGTCTTCCTTTGATGTCTTTATTATATCACTTTTGATTCCGTTTGTCAAGAGTTTTTTCAAACTTTTTTTCGGAACCTTGGGGAGTGATTTCCCTTTTTCCTTTCCTTTATTGTATCTATATTATAACTGAAATTTCCTAAAAAGTCAATCGTCAAAGTGCCCAAACAAAATTTGATTTTTTGTGCAAATCGCCGGGCGCCCGGTCAAATACTTTTACAGTTTATCACTTTATTGTGGGAAAGCGGCGCCCGGGCAAACCTTAGTCGAACGTATGTTCGATTTAATTTTGGGAAAACTTTATTTTATTTTTTCTTCCTTTAAGAATTTTTCTAAAAAATTCTATAAATATTATATATGTATATATATAATAATAAAAATTATCACTGGCGCGCCCGGTCATTCAGTTAGTAGATACTAACACTTTATAAAAAAGAAAACCGTTACTAACGGTTTTCAGAAATGTCCACTATAATTGAGAAAGCGTTCCAATCACTATAATTTCTGGGGCCAATATCATTTTGCGCTTGTACTTCCATAAAAGAAATACCTATCCAAATTAAAAGAACGGAACAAATTGTAAGAATAATTCCCCAAGTAATTTTCTTTGCCATATCAATCAAATCCTTTCCTTTTCTTTATTTTATTATACACTATTCTTTTTTACTTGTCAAGTAAAACTTTGAGAATATCAAAAATTTCTTCGGGAGAAAAAGCCCTGTTGCCATTTACTTTTTCCCACTCTTTTCTGTTGTGTTCCTCATCATCGAAAAGAATTCCGTCAGAAAGAGTATACTTTTCTGTTCCATAGTCAACAATAATAATATTATCGAACGGTACACTTCCCATATGACGGCGCAACCAATTTTCTTTAGCTTTGGTGACTCTTTCACCGTATTCTTTGGAACCGCCACGGCTTAACCAAGACACAATATTGATTTCCCATCCATCCTCTTGTAACCGATTCAATACTCGATTTAGTCGGCGCATATTGTGCATAGGACGCGCTTCCCTATATGGTTTAGTTTGTCCATTCAAAAGATATTCAAGCCAGTTTTCAACGCCGTAAAAATCCGCCAACGTTCCATCCATATCGAAATTGATTCTTTTTGTCATTTTAATTCTTTCCTTTCTTTTCTCTTTCTATATTTATTATAGCAGATTTCTTTTATTTTGTCAAGTCTTAATTTATATTCCCATTGACAAAAGAGTAAACAAGACCACAAGGCCCACTATAAACGCTATAATAAAAGCAATGTCTAGTAAACGCTCGGATTTCATCTAGTCTACTTCCCTTCTCTTTTTCTGATTCTATTATATCATATTAAAAAAAGAAAGTCAAGGTTTTATTTTTGTTAGTGTAGACTAACTCGCGCCCGGTACGTTTGTATTCTGGTTAGTCTTGACTAACTAATATATTGGATTAGTTCGGGCTAACAACAAAACGTATGTTCGCTTTATAGTTAGTTTCAACTAACCTCAGCTAAAAAAGAAAGGGCCTTTCGGCCCGTTCCTTTATTTTAAATTCTGAATGGTTTTTTCGTCAGTGAAGGTTGCTTTTGTGTATTTAATTTGATAGGCAACCCCATCCAGATTCATATCGCCGCCCTCAGTGAATTTCAGATTGCTTTTGGTTTCAAGCTCGCCGCCGAACGTCTTGGCTACCAGCTCCTCGAACAGCTGGCCCCGATTCTTTTTGCTGTTGGCCTTGAGATTTTCCAAGTATTCAACCGTGCACACCATCTTGACTTCAACGGCCTGGGAAACAACCGCCGCCCAAGTAGTCATATTTGCCCGATATTTTAAGGAGTAAGTGCCGCCGTTTTTACTACTTGCTTTGTCAACGTACGTCAGCATAGGAAGTAATGCTCTTGCATCCATGACGCGCGCGGCATAAACAACACCGCCCACGGCATATCCGAAAACATAGGCATGGGTTGCCGCAAGTCGGATATATTCGCACAGTAAATAGGTTTTAATAGTTTCCTTCATTTTTCTTTCCCCCTAATAGGTATAGTATGGGCCTTGCGACCCGGCTCCCTTAGGAACATCTTTATTATACCGCACGGGAATAGAAAATACAAGTACTTTTTCAAACTTTTTTTCTTTTCGTTGTAATGCACAGAATCTGCGCTTGTTTGTTGTGCACTATGACAAACGCCGCCTTGCTTGTACCTTGCTTATATCATTGCCTGTTTTGCTATTGCATTGTAAATGGGCCTAGAATCGCTTATAAGCCTCTTTTGTGCCTTGCCTGGTATCCGTATACTATAACACTGGAAAAACGCCTTGCAAGGCCATACAACGAAAGTAAACAATACTATGCCCATGGCCTGCTAGTAAATCAATGGGGAAAAAGAAAAAGAAAAAGAAATAGATAATAAAATTATAATTATATGAAAATAGGAAAAATCTTAAAAAATAATTTTTAGAAAAATCCAAAAAATTATAGAATTATAAAAAATTTTATAAATATAAAATCCATATCACTTCAACGCTTTACTACGTTAAAACACTACCACGTTATCACTTTAATGTGGGAAAGCACCCCGGGGTACATTTTAGGACTTTAACGTGTTAAAGTGCGGGAAAAGATACGGGCCTGGAAAATTCGTTTCACGAAGTTAAAAATTGAAACTCGTACTCCAAACCTTAACTAAAAAACAATAACCCAATGACTACCACTAAAAAACCCAAGAAAGCCAAAAATCCACCACAACCACTATTATCCAATTTAACAAAAATCCCCAAAATTAAAATCGCCAAAAATAAACTCATAAAGAATCCCTACCTTTCAATTATATTATATCAAAATTTTCAAAATGTTCCAACTTTCTATACGTCCCAAAAAATTTGACGCACTAACACTCTCTATGGTATAATATTAATAGAAAATTAAGGAGTTAGAAATAAATGAATAGATTAAAATTAGATTTTTCTCTCGAATCCACATAGGAACGAGTTAATTTTATATAGAAATATCTTCAAAGTGAATCCTTCCAAAAAAAACCACCTACCGAAGAAGAATTAGAAATGTGTGGAAATTATATTTTATGGGGCCGCGCCGAAAACGGGAAAAATTACGTTTAGAATAAAGAAATCCAAATCGAAACTAGAAATTCAACTTGGAATTCTCAAAAAGAAACTAATTCTCTTGAGGAGTTAATGGAGAATCCGGCTTTTAACGAAGCTACTATAATGCGCCCTACCCTAGCCACTACTAAAATAAAACGAATTGTTTTCTCAAGAAGCGAAGCATTAGAAAAAGCTCCAGAACATTTAAAGCCAGTTCTTCGAGATTTATTTAACCGAATTGACCGATTAGACCTTCTACTAAATTACTATGACTTAAAAACTGGAAAAAGAAAGAATCCTCCTAGAGAAGAACTTCTTCGTAAGTTTACAGAAGAAGAAAAAAATGAAATAAAAGAAAAAGCCAATCATATTAATTCTTACCGCTACCTTAAACTGCGCCACCTCTTAGTTGAACTTCGTCGGGAACAATTTTACTTTAAAGATACTTATTCTGAACCTGTACGCCGCGCACTTCCAACGGGTGAACCCGAAATACAAACTACTTTTTTCGACGCCGATATCCCAGTTTTTCCACTCGGACTTTTAACGGATTAGAAAATTTCCAAACGAATTTTTTTTGACGAGAAAGAATTCGACCCAGAAGATTTAACCTTTTCAGAACTTAGAAAGATTTCTAGTCTTTTATGGGAAAAGAAAGAAGCAAATAAATCTTAGTTTAAAACTTATTTTGACTTTAGAGATATTGAGCACGTTTATAATTTCTTTCTTTAGTATTATGAAGTTGAAGATGAAGTTATGAAGAACGAAATTGATTCAACTATTAAGTTTTTTATTGATACGCTTAATTATTATACTGCGCGCGCCCAATTAACAGAAGTATAGAGAGAGATTCTTTCACTTAAAATTAAGAAATGGAAGAATTAGGATATAGCAGATTTTATTAATAAAAAATATGGAAAGTCATATACTGCTAACTATATATCTACTATTTTTAGACAAAAAATTATTAAAAGAATTAACATTGCGGCCGCAATGCACGAAAAAGTTATTGAAAATATTTTCTTTCCAGAAGAATTTAAGAAATGCACTAGTTGTGGGAGAGTTTTATTAAAAGATCCCGATAACTTTGCTCGGAAAAGTCGGTCTAAAGATGGGTATTCTAATAAATGTAAAGAATGTGATAAAAGAGATAGACGTAGGAGGAAATAACGATAATGAATAAAAAAGATTAGCTTTCTACTTTTTTAGAAAGAATTAGTAAATTAGAAGCAATTGAATTTATTGGCTTAGCTAAAATTTTATGTGTCGAGCTAATGGAAGAAGATAAAGAAACTTAGCGCCCGTTTGAAGATGTGCTTTCTGATATGATGATAAATTATACTAAAGCCGCACGAAAATCTCGTAGACAAATAGATAAAGTTCTACGAGATATTAGGAAGTGACTTTCATGGGCTTACAGCCAAAAATAAAAAGAACAAATTTATTTATAAAAAAATGCAATAAGTGCGGCGGTTAGTTTGGACCTGAATCTTTTTCTAAGGCTAAATCCATCTTCGCAGAAGATGGATATTTGCCTATCTGCAACGATTGCATAAAAGATTTTTTAAAGGAAAATGATTTTAGTTGGCGCGCGGTCGATAAATTGTGTCAATACGCAGATATTCCGTTTATACCTTCTTAGTTTGAGAAGATAAAAGAAATGAATGGAGAAAACGCTTTTCCTAAATATTCTGAGCTTTTCTTTAGCTAGGAATACGAAGGAATTGATTGGGAATATTATTATAAGAGATATAAAGAATTAAAAGATTAGGGCTTACTTGAAGATGAATTACCCTTACTTAGTGACGAAAGAAGATAGAAGCTAAAAGAGAAGTGGGGTTTCAACTATGATGATGAAGCATTAAACTATTTAGAGAATTTATTTAATGGTTTGATGACCACTTAGAACATAACTGGCGCCCTCCAGTTAGACTAGGCTTTAAAAATCTGTCGTATTTCTTATGAGATAGATAGTAGAATCAGTGCGGGCCAAGATTTTGATAAGATACTTGCTTCTTACGATAAGCTAGTTAGAACAGCGGAGTTTACTCCTAAGAATACTAAAAATGCTGGTGATTTTGAATCAGTAGGGGAGTTATTTTATTGGCTAGAAAAGAGAGGATTTAAAAATCAATATTATAATGGAGTTACTAAAGATATTGTTGATGAAACTTTAAAAAATATTTAGAACTCAAATAGACGATTATACGTGAATGAAACTGGTATTAGTGATGAAATTACACGAAGAATTGAAGCGCTACAATCTGTAAAGAAATTAGAAGGTTATTACGATATAGACTAGGATTATGACTTAGATAATTATGATAACGATGGTTATGAAGAATTATTTAAAAATGAAGAATTTAATGCTGAGGTTTAAGTTATGAAAGATAAAAGAGAATAGGTTTTTCCTTAGTATAAAGATGTTGATACTTAGAAAGTTCTTCAGCTAGCGCAACGAGAAGGAATATCTCTTGAAAAAGGAGTTATTTTAACCGAAGAATTTTGTAAGTAGAATGAATAGTTAATAACTGACTATGCTAATTTTTTTACTGCTTATCCAGATTTATTTTTAGATTTAATTACTCCTCTTGATTCTAATTTTAGTCTATTTTTTTATTAGAGAATTATACTGCGCGCGATTATGAGATATAAGGAAGTTTTTATTACTGCTTGTCGTGCGTTTTCTAAATCATTTATTTCTATTCTAGGTATTTTTTTGCAATGTATTTTTATTCCTGGAACTAAAAGATTTATTTGCGCTCCTAATAAAAATTAGGCAGCTTAGATTGCCAAAGAAAAAATAATTGAAATTTATGAAAAATTTCCACTACTAAAAAAAGAGGTTATTGGTGGAGAAATTTCAGATACCCCTGGTAATTTTGGTAAGGATTATGTTACAATAAAATTTAGAAATGGTTCTCAATTTGACGTTGTTGGCGCGCTGGATTCTTAGCGTGGTGGTCGTCGAAATGGAGGTTTAATTGATGAGATTCGTGACCATGACGAAACCGCGTTAAACGAAATTGTTTTGCCTTTGATGAATGTTTCAAGAAGATTACCAGATAATACTGTAAATGATAAAGAACCAAATTAGCAAGTATTGTGTATGACTTCTGCTGGTGTAAAAACTAGTTTTGGTTATGATAAATTAATTGATATTTTTGAAAATTCTATAATTGATCCTGAAAATTCTTTTGTTTTTGGATGCGATTATAGAATACCTGTAATGCACGGACTATTAGATAAAACATATGTTAATAAATTAAAAATGTCGCCGTCTTATAATGAAGAATCTTTTGCTAGAGAGTATATGTCGATTTGGTCAGGAAGTTCTGATGACTCTTGGTTTAATTTTGATAAAATGTAGAAATATCGAAGGATAAAAAATCCAGAAGTACGCGCAAGTAGTAGACAAAATGCAAATGAATTTTACTTATTATCAGTAGACGTTGGTAGATTAAATGACCAAACTGTTTGTTGTGTTTTTAGAGTTAATGTTATTCAAGGAAAATATTATGCTACTTTAGTAAATCTTTTTGTTTTAGGATTAACTCCAGAAACAAAAACTTTCTCTTAGTAGGCAATTTAGATTAAGAAAATAATATCTTAGTTTAATCCTAGAGAAGTTGTAATTGATACAAATGGCTTAGGTGTAGGAATTGGGGATGAAATGATTCGTACTTAGATTGGTGATGATGGAACTTATTATCCTGCTTATGGATTTTCCAATGATGATAATTATAAAAAAATTCAACCTCATGACGCACCTTAGATTTTATACGGAATAAAAGCTAATGGACCACTAAATTCTCAAATACATGGTAATGCATATTCAAGAATAAACAGTGGAAAAGTTCGTTTTTTAATAAAAGAGCAAGAAGCAAAAAGCGCTCTATTAGCTACTAAAATTGGACAAAAAATGTCTACCGAAGAAAGAGTAAAAAGATTAATGCCGCATGAGCTTACAACTAGGCTTTTTGAAGAAATGGCGAATCTTCGCCTAAAGAGAACTGGCGCGAGTATGGATATTGTTTTGGAACAAATTAATAATAGGTTTCCAAAAGATAAATATTCTGCTTTTGCTTATGGTTTATGGCGAATAAAGGAATTAGAGGAATTAGAAGCTAAAAAGACTAGAAGAAGAAGTGGTAGACGTACATTAATCTTTTATAGTGGAGGTTAAAATGGAAAAAAATCATTTAGAATTTTTAAGCAATTTTAAAAAGGCTAATGATGGAATGATCGCCATTAATTCTACTGCTTATAACAATACTTTTTCTAATCGAAGAACTAGAGAAAGGTTAAAAGATTATACACTTGAAGAAATTGAAACTATTATTAATTCAGGCAGTATTTCTGAATAGTAGAGATTATCTCGAAATTATTTTTACAAAGATGGTTTTTATAGACGTATTTTAATTTATTATGCTACATTATTAAAATATTATGGAATATTAATTCCTCATACAGCAGATAGTAAAAGTTTAAAAAATACAACTATTTAGAAAAGATATAATAAAGCTGTTGATTATATAGATAAAATGAATCTTCCAAATCTTTTAACAAATTGTGCAATTAAAGCATTAGTAAATGGAACTTATTATGGTGTTATTGTTGAAGAAACAAAAGACAGTTTTACCATTCTGGATTTGCCGTCTTATTATTGTTGCACACGATTTAAAGATTTTTATGGAAATAATATAATAGAATTTGACCTTCGTTATTTTGATAGTATTTTACTTGAAAATGATAGAAAGAAGGCTTTAGACGTTTATCCCAAATATATTTCACGAGAATATAATAAGTATCATACGGGAAAAAGAAAATCTCCATGGCTTTTTCTTACAACTGATTCATCAATATGCTTTGAATTCTTCGATTCGCGCCCGCTGTTTTTAAATGTTATTCCTGCGGCCATTAGATATGATGAAGCAGTAGAGACAGAAAGAGAAAGAGATTTAGACGAAATTAAAAAAATTATAGTTCAAAAAATTCCTCATAATACTAATAATGAATTTTTATTAGAACCAGATGAAGTAGAAGAACTGCATCGTGGCGCGGTATAGATGTTAAGGAATAATAAAAATATTAGTGTTCTAACTACTTATGCTGATGTTGAAGCAATTTAGTCTAAAGGTACTAGTGATACTTCTACAAATATTATTGATAAAATGGTAAATAATATTTATAATGAAAGTGGTACAAGTAGTCAATTATTTGCTTCTAATTCTAATCTTGCGCTTGAGTATTCTCTAAATAATGATTTAGCTTTAATGATGGTATTAGGAAATAAATTTAATACTTTTATTACCAATATTATTAATAGAAACTTTAGTAATACCAATATTAAATTTAGATATGTAATTCTTCCTATTACTTACTATAATACTAAGAACTATATAGAAGATACTTTAAAATTAGCTCAAAATGGCTATAGTTTCTTATTACCTGCTATAGCTTCTGGTTTTAGTCAAAAAGAAATTAACGAAGTTAAAAATTTAGAAAATGATATTCTTGATTTAGGAACTAAGTTGATTCCTCTTGCAACCTCTTATACTCAATCTAATAACGCAGGCGGAAAAGTTGGCGCGCCTGAGAAAGAATTAACCGAGAAGGCGCCAAAGACAATTCAAAACGAAGAATCTTTAGATAGGTAGGGAGGAATTGAAAGTGAATAATATAAATTCTTTTGATATAAAAATTTATGGAGATATATAGCCATATAATAAAGTTATATCAAAAGCAAGATGCCGAATTTTTTATAAATATGCTAATAGAAATGGTACTTATATAACAGATGAGTTTGCAGAAAAACTTTTGTCTACTATTCCTTATACTCCTGTAAAAGGAATTTATGATGGAGTAGACGAAGATTATACAGACCATGGTTATAAAAATGAAGAAGGGCGAATTTATGGTATAGTACCAGAAAATCCAAATTTAGCTTGGGAAAAACATTTGGATGAAGATGGCGTTGAAAGAGAATACGCTTGTGTAGATGTCTTATTATTCACTGCACTTTATAAAGAAGCAAATGAAATAATTGATAAAGCCCAATCAATGGAACTCTGGCCGCCTTCAATTGTTGGTGATTGGCAAATAATTGAAGGTCAAAGATATTATACTTATACTGATGCCTGTTTTTTAGGTTTATAGGTTTTAGGTGATGAAGTAGAACCTTGTTTTGAGGGCGCAGCGTTCTTTAGTTTTTATAAGTCATTGAAACAAACTATTGATGAATTAGCTATAAAATCAACTTATAGTTCGGAAGGAGGTCACAAGATGCCTAGTGTAAAGTTTAAGCTTTCTGATGGTCAAAAAGAGTTTTTATTATTTAGTGCTTTAAATCCCTCTTTCGAGTCAGAAGGTCTTATGGAATATGCTATCTGTGAAGTTTATGATGATTATGCTTTAGCATTTAATTATAACGATGGTAGCTATGAAAGAATTTATTATACTAAAGATAATGAAAATGATGAAATATCTATTAGTGATAGAAAGAGATGTTTTATTGTTGATGTAACAGAAGATGAAAAGCAAGCTCTTAATGCTATTCAAGCTTGGAATAATGGAACTTATGAAAAGATTGATGAAAATGTAACTAATCTTCAAAATGAAAATTCTGAATTAAAAGATAAGGTTTCTGAATATTCACAGAAAAATGAAGAGAATGCAGAAACTATTTCTACTTTAACAACAGAGAAGGAAAATTATTCAAAGAAGATTGAAGAATTAGAATCTGATAATCAGGCTCTTACTTCTTCTTTAGAGGCTTTGAATAATTATAAGCTTGAGGTTGAAAAAACTGAAAAGATAGCTGAAATTGATAAATATACTTCAGTTCTTTCAGAGGAAACCTTAAATAATTATAAAGAAAAAATTGCTGACTATTCTGTAGAAGATTTAAAGAAGGAGCTTGCTTTCGAGTTAGTCGAATCTAATCCTTCTGTATTCAGTATGCAAGCCCCAGGCTCGGGTTATGTACCAAAAGAAGATGACTTAACTGGAATAGAAGCTATTTTATCTAAGTATAAGAAGTAATTGGAGGTATAACAAATGGCTTTAAAGCGTTTTACTATTGATGGCTATGGTCAGTTAGAGTTAAATAACGTAGCTTTCCGTAGAGATGGACGTATCGAAGCTCAGTGTGCTCTTGATGCTACTGATTTTGCTGATGTACCTGCTGAAAATGGTATGTTACTCGCAGTAGATAATATTAATAGAGTTATAAAATTCGCAACTGACGCATCTTTACCTATTGCTCTAAATTATACTACAGAGCATATGTATGATGAAAGAACTCCTGGGCTGAAAAATTTTAAATTAGATATTGCTGATGGTTTTTATCCTCGTCTTGGTTATTTAGCTGTAGGGGATAAGTTTACTACAAACTGTGTAAGTTATGATTCTGCATCTGATGCTACTTTTACAGATGACGAAGCTTTTAAAACTGCTCTTGACAGTATTGCTACTACAAAGTTATATGGCGGCATTGCAGGAGATGGCTCTATTAAAGTTTCTGCCACTAAGCCTGCTGAGGGGCCTGTACTTTTAGTTGTAGCAAAAACTACTATGCCTGACGGACAACTTGGTATTAAGTTCCAAGTTTTAACTGCTTAATGGGGAGGGATATAAATGGCTACTTTACAAGAAATTAAAGAACTTGCTTTATATGCTGCAAAAGGAACCGCCCCAGCTAATTATCAGGTTGAGAATGTAAATGAAGCTCTACGTGATGCTTTTAAGGATTTAGCTGGTAGCGTAAACCAGTTTATGAAGAATAGATATGATATTTATGAAATTATGATTGAGACTGCCGACGAAATTGTTCCTAATAAGGTTATTGATGCTGTTGGTCGTTTCGCAGAAGTTCAGGTTGTTGGCCAAGGTCAGAAAGCTTTGTTTAAGCGTTCTCTTGGTAGAAATCGCGCCAAGAAGTTTTTAACTCAGGTTGGACTTTCTGGTGTTTATGAAACCTTTAGACTTGATAAGACTACTTTTGAAGTACCTGCTATGGCTATTGGCGGAGCTGTCACAATTGATTTTGAAAGATTCCTTGATGGCGCTGAAGACATAGCCGAATTAATGGATATTATCACTGAAGGTTTAACTGATTCAGTATTCATCGAGGTTCAAAAAGCTCTAAAGGCTGCTATTAATGCTACTGGGCGCCCTGATGCTAATAAGGTTTCTAAGAATACTTTTGATGCTGAATCTATGATTAAGTTGATTAATGTTGTTAAGGCTTATGGTTCTAATGCTGTAATTTTTGCTCCACCTGAGTTCGTTGCTGCTATGGGACCTGATGCAATTGTTCCTGTTGGTACAAATTATCAAGGTATCTACCATCCACAGGATATTGACGCTATTCATAATACTGGGTATATTAATCTATTTAGAGGCACTCCTATTGTTCAGATTCCTCAATCTTTCATTGATGAAACTAATACTAAGACTTGGATTGATCCTCAATTAGCTTATGTACTTCCTACCGATGGTGAGAAAGTTGTTAAAGTAGTATTGGAAGGACAGACTCAAGTACATGATTTCACTAACAGAGACAACTCTATGGAAATTCATGTTTATAAGAAAATGGGTGCCGCTATTTTAACTCACCACAATTGGGGCATTTATCAAAATACTGGAATTACTGATACTTCTGAATCCCCCTATGGAATTTAATTAAGATATATAAAGGGAGGGATATAATCCCTCCCCATTTTTATAAAAATAAGAGTAAAAGGAGAGTCTATTATGGATGATAAAGTAAATGTTATAAGTACAGTTACAGGAATAGTTGGAATAACTTTGCCAGAGCTACATTTTAAGAGAGAATGGCCCCGAAAGGGAACGAAATTAGCTATTAGTAAAGATATACTAAGAGAAGCTATATATGACCCAGGTACTGAATATATTTTTAAAACTGGTATGTTATATATAGATGATATGGAATTTAAGAAAGAAATAGGGCTTGAACCAGAAGATGCTGTTGAACCCGAAAATGTTATTGTTTTAAATGATAAACAAATGAAGAGATACTTAACAGTCGCGCCGGTTCGAGATTTAAAAGAAGTATTGCCTAAGCTATCTAAAGAACAATTAAAGAATTTAGTTAATTATGCTATTGAAAATGAATTGACTGATATTGATAAATGTAATGCTTTAAAAGATGTTACTGGAATTGATGTATTAAAAGCTGTGGTTTTAAATAGATAGAACAAGGAGGAATAATATGACTCCTTATCAAGTAGTGTATGATGCTTTTTTAGCAAAAATGACCGAAGATGAATGGGCGACTTGGACTCAAGAAGAAGTTAATATGGACTTACGTGCTATATTAGAAGGCGCGATTCCTTGGTTTAAATTTCCTAGAACTCCTTTGGATAGAAGTGACGAAGGCTTTAATGGTGATTTATCAAATGAAGAAGTTCAGATTTTAGCCAGTTTTATGAAATGTGAATGGTTAAATAGAACAATTCTCACTTGGGAAAATATAAAACCCTTATATGAAGAAAGAGATTTTTCACAAGCTAACCTTTTAGATAAGTTTAATGAAACTTTAACAAATGAAAAGAAAAATGCGGCTTCTCTTGAAAGAATATATTATCGTTCTATAAATGGAAAACCTTATCAATATAGTAAATGGGCGGGAATACAATAATGGATTATAAAGAGAATGTAAAAGAAGCTTATAATAATAAGTTAAAGAATAAACTATTTGGTTTGCTTTGTGAATTTGAAAAGGGAAGAGAATGGGAAAAATTTTTGGATTCTATTTTGATTGAATTATCCGGTTTTTCAGAAGAAGAAAAAACTATTAACTATTATATTCTTTTTCATAAATTATCTACTCTAAGATATTTAAAATATGAATATTTTAGAACTACAGTTTTTGATTGTATGAATCTTTTAGGGAAAAATTTATGAACTATTTTGAAGATATATATAAAAAAAGAGTTAATAGATACGGAACTAATTATCAAGATAGAATATTGAATCAGCGCAAGGAGCTTTTTGAGAAATACTTATTAAAATCTATTTATAGAGTAGATTTTTTATATAATGGTGAAATGGTTCCAGGAAGTCTTGAAAGATATAAATAGGACGAAACTGAAATAATGTAGTATTTACTAGTTAGATTAAATATGATTATTCCTTTTGGTACTATTTTGGAAATTATGGATAGTAATGGAGTTACTAATCATTGGATGATATATTGGCTTGAAAATATTAAGACTAGTGGATATAATAGATATGTTGTTTTAAGAATGTCACATCTTTTAAAATGGAAAGATAGAGAAAATATAGAAAGAGAATCTTGGGCATATATGTATGGTCAAGAAAATAATATGCTAAAAGATGAAATTCGTTCTCGAAGTAGAATGGATGTTATTTATAGTGAAAATTTAAAGACAAGTTTCTTTGTAATGCCTAAAACACCTTATATTAAAAGAGATATATATTTGGAAGTTGGTGAAGAACCTTACTTAGAAGCCTATCGAGTGACTGGTTATGATATATAGTCTACAGAAGGAGTAGAATATGTAACTATTGACCCTGTATATATACGAGATAAATCTCCAATTCCTACTCCTGGAGAAGGAGATAACCCAGACGATTATTTCTGGTTGTAGGGAGGAGAATTAAGTTGAGTGTAAGAAATTGTAGTGAGATAGGCGAAAATTTAAGATTAATAGTTTCTAGATTAATGGCAAATGATAATTTAGTTAAATTGTTATATTATAACGATAAAGATCCATTATCTCAAGAAAACTTAACGGATGAATAGAAAAAGACTTTAATTTATGGAAAATTAATTAAGCCAATTCCCAGGATAGGGCCAAAAGAAACTGCTAATTCTATTATTGCGGTTAGAGTTGTATCTGGTAATATAAACTAGGAAAATAGTGAATTTAGAGATATAACTATATCAGTTGAAATTTTTGTTCCATTAACCCAATGGATTATTAAAAATGAAAATATGCGTCCTTTTTTAATATTAGGTGAAATATAGAAAAGTTTAAGTAATAAAACTATTAATGGACTTGGAAAAATAATTGGTGGAGATTTTGATTTAAACTTCTTAACGGATGAAATTGGTTCATATAGAATGAATTTTAGGATAATACAATATGATTAATTGTTTTCTAAAAATTCCTTTTAAATTTAAAGATATATGTACTATTTATCCTCCATCAGTAGAAGATACCGTTTCAGATTTTAATTTTGGAAATTATAAAGTTTTATTTACAATTTCCCAAGAAGAGTTAGAAGATGAATTTATGAAGTAGGAGAATAATGAATTAAAAGATTTTAAAGTTCCTACTCCTTTTGAATTTCTATTACTCCAGGCGCATTAGAGTAATCATGGATATGATTTAGTTAAAAAAGCTTTTTGGTTTTTTACAAAAACAGATGTTACTATTTTATTTGATAGATAGGAAATTTGGTTATGTGATTTAGAAAAGGTATTAAAAGAGACAAAAAATGTAGAAGAACTATTAAAAATAAAAAAGATAGACAAAAATAATTTCTTCGATTTTCAAAATGCCATTAGAGAAAGTATAGGTGAAAAACAAATTGAACCACCTAATCCTAATGAAGACCCAAGAGTTAAAAGAATTAAAGCTAAAGCTCGATATAGAGATAAGATAAAAGCTAAAAAAGGTATGGGTATAAATTTAGAAACTAATTTAATGGCAATTTGTTGTATGAATATGGGTTTAAATCCACTTAACATTGGAAAAATTAGTTTGGCTTCTGTTGGAAAATTAACAGAAATGTATCAGAATAAAGAAAAGTATGATATAGATACGCGCGCCTTAATAGCTGGCGCCGATGCCAAAAAAATTAAATTAAGTTATTGGATAAAATAAAAATAGGAGGCTATCTAACAATGGCAAATATTCTTGATAAATATGGCATTAAAGAAGTAGCAGACGTTACCTTCTATGATATTAATGATAATGGCTCTCGTGGCGCTCCTGTTCTTTACTTAGATACTTTAAAAGTTTCTACTATTGAACAAACTGCTGAAGAAGCAGAAGCTCGTGGCGGTAAAGGTAATCCTCCTCTTATCATTTGGGATTATGGTAAGGAAATTACTGTTACTTTGGAAGATGCTTTGTTCTCTGCTAAGTCTATGGCAATCATGTTTGGTAATGGTACAGTAAAAAATGTAAATGCTACCGATACTGTGGCTACTATTTATAAAACTGTTCAGTTTACTGCAACAGCTAGTGGAACAAGTTCTGTTGGCAAACCTACTAATTGGCAAGGTCCTGATGGGAAACCTCATGCAATAGCTAGTGAATCTGTTTATGATGCTACAGGTAGATTATTTGATAGTGCTGCAACAGAATCCAATGCTGCTACTAAATTCTCTGCCTATGAACAGGGTCAAACCTATTATGTAACCTTCCCTGTTACAGTAAATGGCGGTGTAATTGAAATTTCTACTAGTAACTTCCCTGGTACTTATTATGTTACTGGAGATACCTATGCTCGTTCACAGCAAACTGGTACTGATGAATTCTTCCAGTTTATTATTCCAAAGGCTAAGGTTCAATCTGAAAATACCATTACACTAGAAGCAGAAGGCGACCCCTCTGTATTTAATATGAACTTACGCGTTCTTCGTCCTGATGACGGCGTTATGATGAAGCTTGTTAAGTATGACCTTGGCGGAGATGAACCAGAAACTTCTACAAATAACGTCATTATATATGATGGTGGAGACGTACATGGAAATTCTGAAGGATAAGATATATTTTAAAGGTGGGCAGCAAAAGCTGCCCATTTTTGTTTATGTGGAGGTAAGATTATGAATAATGGATTACTAGCGATGAAAGAATTATACGATGTTTTCTTAAAAGCTACTTATCCAATAGAGATAGGAGATAAAAGGATTGAAGAAGGAGAAACTATCGCTCTTTTTGATAAAATATAGATAGCTAATATAAATGAGCTAAAAGATAAAGTCAGCGCGCGAGGTGGTTTTGATAATCGTGCGCAAGTGACTTGGGAAACCACTAGAGAAGTTAATATAAATTTCTCTCAAGGAGTTTTTTCAAAAACTCAATTAGCTTTATTAAGCAATTCTAAGATGATAGAAAATAAGGAGCAGTCTTCGATTCTAATTCCTAAAAGAGAATTAGTTGAATCTGATGAATCTGGGAAAATTACCTTTTCTAAGGTTCCTTCTTCATTTTTTATTTATGATAAAAACACTGGAGAAAAAATTACAAATTATACCAAAGAAAGTGATACTGTATATAATATTACAGATAGTTATAAAGATGTAATTTTAGACTATAATTTTACATATACTAATCCAAGTGAATAGATAATTGTGGGAAAAAAATTAATTTAGGGATATGTAAGATTAGAAGGAAAAACCAGATTTAAGGATGACTCAACAGGAAATACCTATACCGGACTTTTTGTAATACCAAGATTAAAATTAATGTCTGATTTATCTATAAGATTGGGAACAAATGTAAATCCAATGGTAGCAAATTTTTCTGCAACAGGTTATCCAATTGGCGCAAGAGGAAATACTACTGTAATGGAATTATATTTTCTTAGTGATGATATAGATAGTGATATGTGATAACGAATCAGCATTAATTTTATTAATGCTGATTTTTTATTGGAGGTAAGATTTATGCCAAAGGAAACTTTTAGAATTGAAGGCGTAGGTACGCTTGATATATCTTAGATTAATAGTAGTATAAGTAAGATTTAGTCAACTCTTTCTAAAATTAAGTTAGAGCCAAATCTAGCTACAGATTTTACTAAGCTTTTTAATGAATTACAGACAGAAGCTTAGAAATTTTAGAATCAATTAGAAAATGGTTTTAAAACTAAAAGTGATGTTACAGGTCTTGAAAGAACTGCCACAAAAATTAGTACAATATTTAATCAATTAACCAAAGATTTAAATAAAGTTGGAACTTTAGATTTTTCTAAAGCTTTAAAAATTGATTCATCTTTACAAGGAAAAATTAGTGGCATTGATGAAGAAATAAAAAATTTAAATAATAGCATAAAATCTATAACAGCTAACAAATTACAAGATGTTGTAAATGCACTAAATAAGTTATAGACTTAGGGCGCCAAAAAAGCTGGATTAAGTATATTAGAAAATTTTAAAACTGGAGATATTCAAGAAGCTATAAATTTAACTGATTAGTTAATTAAAAAATAGGAATAGTATTAGAAATAGTTAGAAACAACTGGAAAAAATACTAGTAATATAAAAGCTAATAAAGACGCTTTAAATGAACTTAGAGATATATTAAATAATGTCACTAAAGAGACTAAAAGATATAATAACGAGATTAATAATCTTGAGACTAATAAAATTAAAGAATTATCTTAGGCTAGCGAAAATCTAAGTAATGATTTTGATGAAGCTAGTAGAAATGCGCAAGAGTTAAGAAGTAGTATAACTAGTTTTACTACTGAAGCTACTAGTGCAGCAAATGCTTAGTAGAGATTTAATGATGAAGTCAGTGAAGTTAAAAATAACGTAGCAAATTTCTTTAGTTTAGCTAATGGAGTAGAATTATTCAGAGATGCAGTTAGGAGTGCGTTTGAAACTGTAAAAGAATTAGATGCTGCAATGACTGAAACTGCTGTTGTTACAGATTTTTCAGTTGGAGATATGTGGGATTAGCTTCCTGAATATACCGAAAGAGCAAATCAATTAGGAGCTACTACTCTTGGTGCTTATGAAACTATGACATTATTCTATCAATAGGGCTTAGAATAGAATGAAGCATTTGAAATAGGCACTGAAACTATGAAAATGGCTCGAATCGCAGGATTAGATTATGCTAATGCTACTGACTTAATGACTGCTGCACTTCGTGGTTTTAATATGGAACTTAACGAAGTTAGTGCTCGAAGGGTTAATGATGTTTATTCTGAATTGGCGGCTGTAACTGCTTCAGATACAGAAGAAATTGGTGTAGCTATGTCTAAAACTGCATCAATTGCAGCTTCTGCCAATATGGAATTTGAAACTACTGCGGCTTTCCTTGCCCAAATTATTGAAACTACTCGTGAAGCACCAGAGACTGCTGGTACAGCTATGAAAACTATTATAGCTAGATTTACCGAAGTTAAGGAATTATTTGATTAGGGTCAATTAATAGGTGAAGATAGTGAAGGTTAGGAAATAAATATTAATAAAATTGATACAGCTTTACAAACTGTTGGCATTTCATTAAAGGATTTCTTAACTGGCGCAAGAGGACTGGACGATATTTTACTTGAATTAGCAAGTAAATGGGATACTCTTGATTTAGCAACTTAGAGATATATTGCTACAACCGCGGCTGGTTCTCGTTAGCAATCTCGTTTCTTAGCTATGATGGGCGACTATGACCGTACTATGGAATTAGTAGATGCAGCCTATAATAGTACAGGAGCATCTTAGGCTTAGTTTGATAAAACTTTAGAATCATTAGAAGCTAAGTTAAATAAATTGTCTAATGCCTGGAACGCATTTACAATGGGTTTAGCAAATAGTGATTTAATTAAAGGCGCAGTTGATATGCTCACTGCTTTGCTTACTGGAGTTAATAATCTTGCTGATTCTTTAGGTCCTGTTGGTGGAACTATTACTAGATTTTTAGCTGCGTTTTTAGGATTTAAAATTGGAAAAAATGTTTTTGACAATATTTTCTCCTCTTTTACTTCAACTTTTGCCAAGATGGGAAATTTTTTTGAAAATAAGGGATAGAAAGCTGGAAAAGAGTTAGGAAAGGGCGTAAAAAAAGGAGCAGAAAATAGTCTTGATAATTTAGATTTATCAGCTCAATTATAGAAAGCAGTTAATAAAATTAAAAATATTAAATTAACTTAGACTAGTTTATCTGATTTTGGAAAATAGTTTGGTTAGTTAAATAGTAATTTTGATTTATTTGCTGCAAGAGTTGACTCTATTTTTGACCCGTTGAAAAATTTAGATGATGAAATACAACCTGCCTTAAAATCTATTGGTAATAGTTTAAAAAATGATTTATTATTATAGTTAGATGCAGTAGATATTATTGGCGATGAAGCCTTATTAGGACTGCGAAATTCAATAAAATAGTTAGGAAATGAAGCTTCTTTAGATGAATTTAAAAATGATATTTAGCAAATAAATAATGAATTAACAGTTTTAAGATAGAACGGTAAGAATATAAATATTTCTGTTAATTCTAATGCTATTAAATCGGTAAATAAATCACTAGGTTCAACATCCTAGGTAATAGCTCAAACTTAGATGGGTTTTAGTTCTATTGGTTCATTATTCTCTTAGCTTGGTGGAACATTAGGTAATTTTGGAACTTAGCTTCTTGGTATTGGGAATATTTTTGATAGTATAATTAACTTAGGAACTAGTGCATATGGAGTTTTTACAAATATTGCAAATGGAGCTACTATAGCAGGAATAGCTATAAAAAGTATGCTTGGTCCTATTGCATTAGTTGTCGCGGCATTAGGTGTTTTAGGCGGAATTGCATGGGCCTCTCATTATTTTAGCGAAGGAGAAACTTTAAAGCGTCAATTAAAAGAAGCGCAAGAAGCTACTGAAGCTACTACTTAGGCAGCAGAAGATGCTTAGGCAGCTTATGAAGATGTAATGTCTGCTTTTGATTCTTATTATGTTGCACAAGATGCGTTGGAAAAATTAACTGTTGGAACCTTAGAATGGAAAGAAGCATTAATAGAAGTTAATCAATAGGTCTTAGATTTAATTTCAAAATATCCAGAATTAGCGCAATATGTAACAACTGGTGAAAACGGAGAATTAACAATTTCTCAAGAAGGAAAAGAAGCCTATATAGCTCAACGACAAGAATCTATAAATGCAACCACTACGGCATAGCTTGCGGCATAGGCTGCAGAAGCTCAAGTTTAGACAGCTAATAACAGATATAATTTAGAAGAATAGATTCGTAATAATCCTATGTATAGCGGTAATAAGAATGTGGATGATATATTATCTTTATATTAGGAATCCCCCGAAGCTTTTGTAGCTTAGACTTTTGATGCTTAGTCATTAGCAGAAGCTACCAATGATTAGCTTATTAAGCTATTTGAACAAAGTGTTATTCCTATGCGTGGTGCTGCTGGATTATAGGATTATTTAAACTTTGATGAATATGGTAATTATTAGGGAATTCAAGCTGGATAGGAATAGAATATTATAGATTAGTTACGAAATTCTGAGAGTGAGGCTGGAAATTATTTATAGTCTTTGGCAGACTCTGGTAATTTAACGCTTTATTCAGACTAGCTTTGGGACTTTAGCAATGGTGTGCAAAGTACTGCATAGTCATTAGTGAATATGTCTAGTGATTTTGCACAATTTTCAACTTCTTCTCTTGAAGCTGAATCTTCTATAAAAGGCTTATTAAACACAATGTTAAGCACAAATATAGATGAATCAATATTATAGGATGAATTTGGTAGTGTATTAACAGATGCTTTTGGTAATATAATTTCTGATTCTATGTCAGAAGAAATTAGCACAAGAGCTACAGAATTAAATAATTAGAACGATTTAGCCCAATTATAGCAGTTATATGCTACTACTTTTCATATTCCTGTTGATTAGATAGATGAAAATTTAAAAGAGGATGAAGCAGCCTTAGCCAATGCAATTGCTTCTTTTGAAATTTCTGATGACTATGCTTCTAAAGTAGAAGAAACTTTTTAGAAAATTACAGATGATACTAGTAGTAGTGTAAGAAATTTCTTTGGAATAATGTCTCAAGAAGTTGAAAATTTAGAGGATATAAATTTAAATGATTTATCTACAGATGAACAAGTTTCAGCTTATTTAGAGAGTGTCGCAGCAGAGCTTGGATATACAACTGAACAAGGTGGCGCTGACATTGAGGCTTTTGCTGAGTCTTTAGGATTAGATATTGAAGAATTAACTTCTCAATTTGCTAATTCAATTGACATAGTTAAATAGCAAGAAAAAGCAATAAATGATTCTTTAGCAACTGAAATTGCAAAGAGTGGAACTTTTAGATTAACTAATAATTCCTAGGATGTTTTAACAAGTTTACTTCAATTAGACGCCTAGTAGAAATCTAATATTGCAGAATTATCTTCTCAAATTCGAGCAGGTTTAGGTGAAGGTTCTGCTTCTAATTTCTTAGAAGGAGCTATAGATGTTTATGCAAATGGAACTGAATAGGTAAAAGCTGAATTTGAAAATATCTTTAATGATATTGATTTTTCTAATCCTATCTAGGCCTTTGGAGCATTATAGGCTGCTATTCAAAGTACAGAACAAGATATATCTGCTTTAGGTTAGGCAATGTTAGTTACTAGTGAAGATTCACTAAGTACAGCTAATCAATTCTAGTATTTCTTAGAATCTGCGGATTTCTCTGAAATGAATGAACAAATTGCAGAATTTGTTGAAGAAAATGGAAGAATAACATCAGCCAATGTGAAAGAACTTGCAGCAAGTTGTGGTAATTTAAGCTAGATGTTGAATTAGACTGGAATGTCTGCTGATACCGCTGCGCGTCTTTTAAATGGTATAAATACTGGTAACTTAGGTATTGAAGATATTACAGATTCTTTGATTATTGCTATTTCTGCTTTTGGAAAATTAGATTCTGTTGTTGAAAGCGCATTTAGCACTATTGATAATTTTGACCCAGGAAGAGATACTGGAGAAGTAGGAGATTGGGTCAATAATGTAGCAGATACCGTTATTGAAATGTATGATAATGGTGAATATGGGAATCAATAGCTTCAAAATTATTTAAAATTACTTTTTGGAGAAGAATAGTGGAGTTAGGCTGTTAAAAACGCAAAGGGAAATCTTGATGTTGCTGAAAAAGAATTTGTTGATAGATTAAGAGTTCTTGAAGGTAATTTATATGGTGCTTGGCATGAACTAGCTACTGCTTCATAGTATTAGGAAAATTTAGCAGCTTTTAATTAGGAAAATGACACTAATATTCAAATTAGCGAATTAAACGATGGGACCATTGATTTAATTACTAATGGTGCAACAACAGATCAAGTTGTTTAGGCATTAGCTGACGCATACAATATTTCTAAAGAATATGCTGAAATGATGCTAACAGATTTTTATAATTTTTCAGGAGATTTAAAAACTGAACTTGCAGCAAACGATTGGGCCGCAGGTATTGAGGATTATGTAAAATCAAGAGAAGTAACTACTATGGGAACTAATGCTAGAGGCAATCCAGTAGAAGTTTAGACTCCTGTTTTTTCAGATAAAGAAATTCAGAAAATTGCCGGAGAGACCGGTATGACCGAATTTTAGATTTGGAAAGATATAGCTGAACAAATGGGTATTGCAACTGAGCGTTTAGGTCACATTGGAGAGGTACAAAAATTAATTGCTCAATAGGGTGCAGTTCTGTAGCTTTTAGATGAAGAAGGTAGTTTAAAATCAATTGACGCTATCAATTAGGAGTTAAATACTAAACTTGGCGGAGATTAGTTAAATGGCCTTTGGGCTAATATGTTTAATGGATTGCGTCAAGAAGGTACAATTGCTGTTGAAGATATTTATAATTTCTTATAGGGATTAGGTTTAGATGAATCTACTATATCATAGATTACTTATGATGCTGTTGAAGCATTAGAAGCTGCAGGATAGGAGACTGAAATAACTGTTGGCGGTGTAGCTATGTCAGAGGAAGAAAAGGCATAGTTAGAAACTGATACCAAAGGGGTAATTGAAAACGGTGCTGAAAATGCAGATATGACTAAATTATCGGATACTCTTTCTACCGCTATTACAGAAGGTATAACAGGTACTGATGATTCTAGTTGGTTTAGTGGACTTTCAACCGCTGCATCTGAAAATATTAATTCAGCTTATAGTATTATTTCTGGCAAAACTTAGGAGATAGTTGATGATAATAAAGCAAAAACATCAACCATGGCTTCAGATTTTGAATCAGCTTCTACTACAATGTCTGATGCAATGTCTAGTGCCTCAAGTTCAATTACTTCTAGTTTAGGAAATGTAGAAACTGCAGCAAGTGATGCAACAACAGAAGTAAATGGATTGAGAAGTTCTATTTCTAGTTTAAGTGGAAAAACTATAACAGTAACTGCAAATTTAAAAACTAATCATAGTGGTTTTAGATTGGCCGGCTCTACATATTCGGTTGAATGGTTTGCCTCTGGGTCATCTGGATTGAAAAAAGATACATTAGGCGTCGTTGGTGATGGTGGCGGACCAGAGTTAATTTTAGGTAAAAATGGAAATGTTCGCTTAGCAGGTATTAATGGCCCTGAAGTAACTTAGTTGCAAAAAGGAGATTAGATTTATACTGCTGAAAAAACCCGTAATTTATTAAAAGGAAAAACTAATATTGATATTCCTAAATTTTCCAGAGGATATACAAATTAGAATAGCCAAACTTGGACAGGATATACAGGAAATGGAGCTTCAAATTCTAGCAGCAGTTCTTCTAATAAAACTTCCAGTTCTAGTTCATCCTCTAAAAAAGAAGCAGAAGAAGAAAAAGAAATTTGGGAAAATACCTACGATTGGCTTTATAATTTAACTGAAGATATAAACGAAGCACTCCGTGAGCGCGAGCGCATAGAACGTCGCTATGACGAAATTTTAAAAGACCGTAGTACAACTTATCAAGATTTATTAGATAATGTTTATGACCAATTAGATGCTCTTCAAAAAGAATATGACCTTTAGGAAGAAATGTTACAAAAACGTACAGAAGAAATGCAACAATACTTAAAGGAAAATCAAGAATTAAGTAAATATGCAACATTTAATTGGGAAGATTAGACTATTGAAATAAATTGGGACGAAATAGATAAAGTCACTGATGTTGATACAGGCGACCGCATTGAAGAATATATTTCAAAACTTGAAGAAATTCAAGAAGAAATGGAATCTGCCAATGATAGTCTTTATGATATTAAAGACTCTATGCAAGAATTAGAAGATATTGGCAAAGAAGATTTTCTGGATTTTGAACAAAGAGTTATGGATGCAGTCATAGGCTATTATCAAGATTAGATAGATGAACTTTCTTTAATTGATGAATCTATTAATGATGCAAATACTAAGTTAATGGATTCTATACGAAATAGTGTTGATTAGATGCGCCAACAAAGAGAAAATGAACAAACTGAATAGAGCTTATCTGACAAAGAAAGACGATTAGCCTATTTACGTCAAGATACTTCTGGCGGCAATTAGTTAGAAATAAAATAGTTAGAAGAAGAAATTGCTAATGAAAGGCAAAATTATACTGATAGTTTAGTAGATTAGAAACTATAGGAATTTGAAAATTAGAATAATCTTGCTTCTGAATAGAGACAAAAACAAATTGAACTAGCTTAGGCTTCCTTAGATATGGCATAGGAAACTGGCGATTTATGGAAAAATGTTTAGGAACTTATAAAAGCTGGTGTTGATGCTGGTGGAAAACTGGTTACTGGTTCATAGTTAGATAAACTTTTAAAATCTTAGGAAGGTTGGGCCGGTCTATCTAATACATAGAAGATGGACTGGTTAAAAGAAATTGAGCAAGCTTTAAAGATTTCTGGCTCTTATTATGAACAAGAAAAAGATGATATCTATGGAAATTCTTATAATCCTAATATTGACTATACATAGAAAATTCTTGATATGTTAAATTCTGGCAATATTGATTATCATTAGTTAGCAGTATGGGAACAATAGAGAAATGCTAAAATTATTGCAGAAGGAATGGATGTTCCTTTAAGATATGAATATGTATAGTATTTATCAGATTATGACCCTAGTGTTGACTATACTCAAAAAGTATATGATTATTTAGCATAGGGTAATTACTTAATGGCTGCAATTTCTTAGTTACAAAGAAATCAAAAAATAAAAGATTTAGGATTAGATTATACTTTAGAATATGATTTATTACCTTATCTTATTGCTGGTAATACTGATAATCCTCTATTAGATTATAGTGATTATGAAGTTGATTATGGAGGATATTTACCTAGAAGTTATAGTTTAGATACTTATGATAATGGATATGCTTATTTAATGTCTAGCGAAATGCCTACTTATGGAAATACTAGCTATTATCAAAGTAGTGGAGATAATTATTATGAAATCCACATAGATGTAGAAAGTTTAAGTAGTGATTATGATGTTGATTAGATTGCTGATAAAGTTAAAAGACAAATCAATGAGGATGCCCGTTATCGTAACGTAAATGCAATAAATAGATTAAGATAAAGGAGGCACAAATGAGCGCATTAAAAGGAGATTTTATAGGTTTCACTTTTAATAATGTTCATTCTTCTTCCCTTAATATTATTCGAACTAGTGACGGGAGCAGATTTGTAGAAAATCTGCTACCCGTTTTTTCGGATAAAACACAAGCTATTCCGGGAGGAGATGGAACTTATTTCTTTGGAGCAAATTACACTCAAAGAGTTTTTGATATACCTATAGCTTTTGATTCATTAACCGAAACAAATTTAATACAGTTAAAAAAACTTTTAGGGGATAAACAATTACATGATTTAATTTTTGATGAATACCCTTATAAAGTTTATAGAGCAAAAGTTTCTGGAAATCCTTCTATTAAATATATTTGTTTTGAAGAAGAAGGAGAAAGAATCTATAAAGGAGAAGGTACAATTTCTCTTGTAGCTTATTATCCATTCGCGCGCAGTCGCTATAAATATAAATCATAGTATAATAAAACTAATATCCCTGAATGGGATGATGATGAAGGAAATTTAGATGAGTGGATAAAATCTAGTGGAATAAAAGATTAGGGTGGCTATGATATTCTTCAAAATCAAAGATATAATTTATGGAATCCAGGAGATTTAGAAGCTGATTATTTATTAAAATTTAATTTTGATGAAAATAATACGATAGCTTCAACTCATATTTTTATTGATGGAACGACTGATAAATAGATTTAGTTTAATGATATTACAAAAATTGGTTCTGATTATGGAATCTAGTTAAATACCGCTAATAACCTTTTAGAAGGTATAAATGAGGAAGGATTATTAACTGGGAATGTTTATAATAAATTTGTGGATAGCGGTTATTTCTTTAAGATTCCCATGGGAGAATCATCTATGACAGTAACGGGCGCAGAGCCTACAGAGATAAAATATGATTTCTTATACTTCTAATAAAAGGAGATGAAGGAAATGGGCGCGATAGCCAAAAAGCCGTATGAAATTAGCATATGGGAAGATGTATTAGAGAAAGTAGAAAAAACAGACGATTCTACTGGATATGTTACTATTGAACAATATTATAAAGAAAATAAACTTGCGGTTATTGGTTCTGACACAATGACATCTCCTGCAAGAGCACATAATCCTATTTTAACTAAAAATATAAATGGTTCATCAAATTTAACTTTTACTATGTATAGTAGATATTTTGATGAAACGTAGGGTGAGCGAGTAGATAATCCATTTTTAGGATTACTTGTTAATGAAAGAAAAGTTAAATTAAAGTATGACGGAGAATGGTATGATTTTGTTATAAAAAGAATTGATGAAAATTCAGAAAACAATACCTTTTCTTATACTGCTAAAAACTTATTTATAAATGAATTATCTAAAACTGGGTTTAGTATCGAATTAGATACTGAATTGGAAAATAACCAAGGAACAGTAGTTGATATTGCTAAAACTATTTTAGAAGAAAGCGATTGGCAAGTTGATGAAGCGGCTTGTGATATAATTCAACAAAGAAATGAAGAGCCTTTATATGAGATAGCAACAAATAAAGAAATAATCGGTTATAATATGAATAATGAAGAAGAAACTATTACAATTCCTTCTAATTCTATTATATATGGTTTTTATAGCTCTATTTCAGAAGAAAAACCTTTCTTTTAGTTTTTATATAGAGCAGATGGCGCATACGCTATAGATGATGATAGAGTAATTACTAATAGTGAAGATTGGTATATTGACGGAGTAGTCTATATTGATAATAGTGGTTTTCCTAGTCCTGATTTTGCTAGATATTGCTCTTTCTCTGATTAGTATAGAGGAAAACGATTGGTTAGAAAAGAAAAAACTCTATATGACCCTAAAACAGATAAATATGTATCTCTTTATGCAGATAGCACAGGAAAGGATGTTTATGGTTTTACTGTAACTGAATATATTTCACCTACTATTCTAAAAAATTTAATTACTAATTCTGAAAATTTTGTCAGTACGAATGGATGGTAGGCCGAAGAAAATTGTACAGTAGAAGACGCTGTATATCCTCCTATTAATAATATTACAGATGTTATAAACACAGAATTTATGTCTTTGTTAAAAGTTAGCTTTTTTAATAGATATTCTTATATTTATAATTCTGGTATTTCTGATAATAAAGCAAATATAGGGGAATTTTCTACTGGAGATTAGTATGTTTTTAGAATTAAACACGGATACAGTGGTTCAAAAGATTCTCGACCTGGTATTATTCCTAATTCTGAAGGATTAAGAGCTAAAGTAGCAGAATATACATTAGAAGATGGTCAATATGAACTAGGGACAACTTATATTGATTTTACTAGAAATTTTACTAGTGAATTGGCTTCTTCTGATAATGATTTACCATATCAATATATAATTGGAACTTGTCAAAATTCAATTTCTTATAATGATTTAATTACAAAAAGAATTGGATTCTTTATATATGCTCCTACTAATCCTAGTTTATATTATTCTATTTAGGACATATAGTTTTTCCCATATAAAACTGATGCTAATGGCGCGATGGTAATACCTGGCGCAGCTCCAGAAGCAATAATAAAAACAATTTATTATTATTACTATCCAACTGAAAAGTATACTTCTTTAGAAGATGTATCTTTTATTTATAAAGGATATGAGCCTTCTCCTCTTTATACTTCTCAATATGATAATTCTTATCAAAAAATTAGAAGCATTACTGCAACAGAATCTAATCGTTTTAATATGATTCAAGATTTATGTGAAACTTTTGAATGTTGGGCAGATTTTAGAATTGAACATGACCCCGATACTGGTGAAATTTTAATGGATGAAAACCATAGATAGAAAAAATGGATTTCATTTAAAAATTATATTGGAACTGAGAATTATTCTGGATTTAGATATGGAATTAATCTTGATAGTATAACAAGAAATATAGATTCAGAAGCTATAGTTTCAAAAATTATCGTTAAACAAAATTCTAATCAATATGCCACAGATGGTTTTTGTACTATAGCTCGCGCGAAGGATAATCCTATAAAAGAAAACTTCCTATATAATTTTAAACATTATATTCAATAGGGTTTACTAGATTACACTTAGGTCAGTAATGATTTATACTTAGATGCTGGTGGATATTTAGGATATTATGTTAAATTAAGAAATCTAAATAAAGATAGAGATTCTTATATTGAACAATAGTCTGAAATTGAAAATACCATTACAAATCTTGAAGCTCAAGTACAAACTTATGAAGTAGCTGCACAAGAAGCCGAAGCAAGTTTAACCACTAATAAAAATGAGCTAAAAGCTTATACTGGTTTTGCTTATGAAGATTTTACTAGTAATAATTCAGAAGCTGCAAAATGGTTAGTAAATGATAAGGTTAGAGAATATATAACTGCTATAAAAACTTTATCTGGATAGACTGATAGATTTAATGCTTTATGGTCTTAGGCTGAAGCTAATTTACAAGAATATCAAGGAAAATTAGAAAATATCGAAAATTATCTTGATAGTATTGCAGAATAGAAAAATGAATTAAATAAGATATTTTATAAAAAATACTCTCGTTTCATTCAAGAAGGCTCTTGGATTTCTGAAGATTATATTGATGATAATTTATATTATCTTGATGCCGAAGCTTTGTTATATACTTCTGCCTCACCTTAGATAAGTTATACAATAAATGTTTTAGAAATAAGTGAAATGCCTGGTTTTGAAAATTATCATTTTGCCTTAGGCGATATTACTTATATGGAAGATACTGAATTTTTTGGCTGGGTAGTTAAAAATGGTATGAAAACTCCATATAAAGAAGAAATTGTTATTTCTGAGATTAGCTATAGTCTTGATTCCCCAGAATCAAATAAAATTACTGTTTAGAATTATAAAACTCAGTTTGAAGATTTATTTCAACGTATTACTGCAACTACTCAATCTATTGAGTATAAAAGTGGTGAGTATGGAAAGGTATCCGATATTATAAATACAAATGGAGAAATAAAAGTTCAAACTCTTTAGAATAGCTTTGCAAATAACTCTTTAATCATTAGTAATGCTAAGGACCAAAGTGTTGTTTGGAACGATAATGGTATGGTTATTACTAGTTTATCTAAACCAAATGAAATTGTTAGATTGGTTAGTGGTGGTATCTTTTTAAGTGCAAATGGTGGAGATACTTGGAATGCTGGTATTACTGGTAATGGTATAAATGCTAATCATATAACTTCTGGACAAATTGATGCTTCTCGAATTCATATTTTAAGTGGTTCTTTTAGTGCCTTTAGATGGGATGAAAGAGGTATTAATGCCTATAGATTTACAAGAAACGACCAAGGAGAAGCAGAATTTTTTAATTTTGGAGAGTTTGTTCGTTTTGACCAGTATGGTATCTATGGTATGCGAGGAAATTAGGATTTTACTCCAGAAAGCGAAGAAGAAATTAGAAATAATGCTGATTTTGGCTTTACTTGGGATGGCTTCTTCTTGAAGAGTAATTATGGAAATGTTGCGCCAGATGAATAGGGATATATAACTATTGATTCTGAAAATGATATTTAGGTTATTGATGGACAAGGAACTGAAAGAATAAAGATTGGTCGATTAGGTCAAGATTTATTTGGTATAAGATTTTCAGATAGTGACGGCGCGCCAGTAATGGTTACTGATGATGATGGTCAATTATTCTTAAAGTAGAAATTATTTATTGGTCCAGATATATCAGACACTTATCGTTATAGAGCTTAGATTGGTGTAATTGAAAGCTATACTGAAGATGGAGAAATTACAACTGATGATAGCTTAAAAGATTATTCTAAAATTTTCTCTGTAAAAGACCAGGAAAATATTGAAACTGTTGCTATATATGATAATGGTTTATTAAAAGCTGATAGAGTAGAATTAACTGGTACTATCTATGCTACTGGCGGTAAAATTGGTAATATGACAATCGAAGATATTAATAATATTGGGTAGATTGGAAAGAATGTTACAATTCAATCGCTAGAAGGAGAATTTTTTAAACTTAAAGATGGAGTGGCAAGTCCAGAGTCTTTAACTTTAACTGCTCGTTTAAGTAATGTTCAAGTAGCAGGAGATACTGCTTATACTTGGTCTGGTAGTAATGATTTTGATTAGTGGGAAATCTTATCTGGATCTGGAAGTTAGTATATATTTAATTATGAAGCTCATAAAGATAAATTTAATACTAACGGAACATATTTTATTCGCTTAGTTGTAAGTGGAACAGATGGAGAAAATTATACTTCTTACTTAACTATTAACACTGTTGCAGACGGCGCGCAAGGTAAGCCAGGAGAATCTGGAGAATAGACTTATGTTCATATTAAATATTCTGCTTACCCAGATGGTACTGATTTTAGTGATACTCCTAATACTTATATGGGAATTTATACTGGTCCTTCTGAGACCGCGCCGACTGATAAATCTGCTTATACTTGGAATAAGGTATAGGGTGAAGATGGAGAAGCTAGTACAAGGTCTTATTTAATTGATATAAGTTAGCCAAGAATTTTGAAATTTAATGAAAAAACGGAAGCTAATGAGATAGTTACTACTTTTTCTCCAGAAAGTATTGAAGTGGATTTTTAGGAAATAGTAAATGGAAAGTCTACAATAATTAAATTTAGTGAATATAGATTTGATTTTGATATTTTAGATAATAGTTAGAATACTTGGCTTTCTTTAAATAATATTGGTAATAATATTATAGTTCAGCAAACTACAGGAGATAGAGACTATTATCAAGTTAATATAAAGGCTATTCTCGATATTTAGAGTGAAGATACAAATATTCAAAAAATTTAGGATATTATTTTAAATTCTGAAACCGTTTTAAGGATTAGTGCAAAAGATTTAATAAATTAGGATTCTATAGCAATAATGCCTGTTGAAATAAAGTTTGGTTCAACTTAGGATATGGCTACTTTTGCTTTAACCGCAGGAGGTATTAACGCTGCGGTTTAGAATACTAAATTAACTTTTGATATTAATGGATTAACAGTTTAGAATGGTGGACTAACTATTTTAAATAATACAGATGAACAAGTTTTTTATGCGGATGAAGATGGAAATTTAAATATAATTGGTAATATATATGCTCAAGATGGAGTTTTTAATGGCGTTGTAAATGCAGAAGATGGATATTTCAATGGTACTATAAATGCTTATAATGGGACTTTATAGCATTTAGATATTACTGGAAAAATAAATCTTGGTAATATCATTATAGATGGTGAAAATCAAGAAGATGAACTAGTAGGTATTTATTCTTCTAATTATGTTGAAGATAATAGCTTAGGTTTTTATATTTCTAATGATGGAAATATAATTGCCAATAGTATAAGTTTAGGTAATTCTGCTTCAATTTCTCAATATATAAGATTAGGACAAAACAGTTGGATAATTAATCCAGATAAAATTTCTAATATTGATAAAACTTTAGTGGAAGAAAATAAAATTCCTAATAATGCTTTTTTATTAGTTAATTCAATTAATGATGAGGGAAATTTAAAAAATAGCTTTACTGTTACTAGTGAAGGATTAATGTATATTGGTAATTCTGATACTGGAATTATATTAAATGGAATAACAGAATCCATTTCATCTAGTAATTATAATGCAAATAATGGATGGCATATAGATTCAAATGAAGCTGTTTTTAATAATATAATTGCAAGAGGTTCTATTAAATCTTCTGTATTAGAATATTCAAATATTTAGGCTATCGGTGGAATTTTAATTGTTAGGCCAAGCTCTGTTATAAAAACAGCAAGAAAAGATGAAAATGGTAATATTTTTATTACTTTAGAAAATCGTAATGGTTTTTTAGCTGGAGATTGCTGTAAGATTGGTTATAATAATGCCTTTAATGAGAATATATTTGAAATTGCATTACCTGATGGAATTTCAGGAATAGATGATACAACGGGGACTGTTAATGGAGAAGATGGAGCAGAAATTGAATTATTAAATAGTAGTAATGTAACAGATTATAGTAATTTTATAGGATTGTCTTTTATAAATTTTGGAAAAAACGGTGATGTAGGAATTGGAATTAATAGCTCTAATAATAACGGATTAATTTCTAGTCGTTCATTATCATTATTTGAATTTCAAAATTCTGCTGAAAGCACCTACAACTTAAATGAAAATATTTAGATTATACCTAGAGTAATTTTAGGATAGATACCTAATATTCCAGAAACTTATGGAAATTTATCTGGAAAATATGGATTATATGCTGATAGTGTTTTATTAAAAGGCTCAATGATTGCTAAGGGTGAAAATTATTCTTCTGGTATAAATACTGAATCAGAAGCTACAGAAAAAAACTCTAATTTTCCTGCTGATAGACGAGGAAAAATTTTATTATGGGCTGGCGCAGATAGCGATTCTATTGAAGATATTGAAAATGCTCGTTTCAGAGTTGATACTTATGGAAATCTTTATGCAGGTAGTGGTTATTTCTAGGGAACAATTATTACTGATGCAACTATTACTGCAGCAGAAATAAAAACTGCAACTATTACTGGTTATGCTAAAGATGATAATGGAAATTACACTAATGCAGCATTAACAATTCGTGATACTAGTTATGGTATTAATTTTACTAATAATAATTAGTAGATTATGAGTTTAACTGATTGGGGATTAACTTTAAATTCAAATTTGTAGATTGGTAATAATTTTATAGTTAGAAATGATTCTTCTGTAGTTATGCCTATAGCTTTAATTTATAATAATGAAAGTAATTGTTTTGTTTTAGAATCTGATAAATTTGGTTTTACCAATAATGGCTTGCCAGATACAATAAATAATATTAATTATTAGGCATATTTTTCTTATAATAATGGAATTAATATTATTGATTCTACCTCTACTGATTCTATTGTAGCTATTTTTAATAAAAATTAGACATAGATAAATACAAATATTTTATTTTAGAATAATTTACTTTTTTCAGATACTATGGAATATAGATAGGTTAGAAACGAAAATAATGTTTTAATTGGATATGATTTATATATTGAGTAAAAGGAGGAATAATAATGGCTAAAAGTGGATATCCTACTACTATTACTATTGAACCAAATAGTGGTTATCCAGGATAGGATATAAGAATAACTTGGAGTCAAGCTACTAGACCAAGTTCAGGTTCAATAGTAGGATATAGAATTTATTATCGTGAATGTCCACATCCTTACGAGGGAGGCAGTTTTTCTACTTATAAACGGGTTAGTTCAAACAATTCTACTTCAGGCAGTCTTATTTTTAGGATTCCAACAACAGTTACTTTAGATTATTTAGAGTTTAGAATATAGACTTTAGCTAGTAATTCAAGCGATAATTCTGATTTATCCCCTTATACTGGAAATGTTTATTGTCGTATTACTGAAGAACCATTAATTAAACCAGACGCTCCAAAATATATTGGAGATACTTAGGGAATAGGAAATACATATATAAATATTTCATGTAGCATTAAAGCCACAAGATGCTATTATGCTTATAATACTAATATGATAGGTGAATAGCAATTAGGAGGAGATGGAAATTATAATTCTTGGAGAACTGTCTCTCTCTCTAAATTATTAGATTATTCATAGAATATTTCAATTTACTTTTAGTGTGAAAATGAAACTTCAGATGGAAGAAAAATTAGAAGTAATGTTAGTTCTACCTATATTAGAATTTTAGATTATAGTCCTCCTGCTCCAACTTCTGTTCAATTAGTATATGATTAGATAGAAGGTATAGAAGGAACAATTGATGTTCCACTTGGAATGCCAAAAGCCCTTTAGTTTACGGTAGATACCGGAACCAACGCGAATGAAGAACCAAATTCTTTAAATATTATAGCTTAGGTAAGTAATTCATATTCAAATCTTGTTAATAACTTAGGAACAAATATTATTCTTGATACATAGAATTTTATCTTTTATAGAGATGGTAGAACATATGAGATTTCTATAAATAATAATACTATAAATAACAGTTATAAAGGATACTATGTTAGATATGGAATTTCTTTTAAAAATAATTTTGGAAATTCAACTACAATTTTTGATAGAAATTCTATAATTTAGATTCCTACTTAGATGAATCCTGTTAATATAACTAAGATTATAAATAATCCAGAGGGAGAAGAAAATAGTTTACTTGACCCTAGTTATTTTGGGAGTGGTATTTATATAAGTTGGACTAATCCTTCTGCTACATCTGGTAACCCTAATATATAGTCTACGGAGGTTATATATTAGACTAGTTCTAATAAAACATCTTGGAGTAATTCATATAGAACAGGAATTTATGGACCTACTAGTTTTGGAGCAATTGCAGGAGCAGAAAATAATCCAGTTGGTATAAGTGTAGTTAGTAATTTTACTCCAGGATATTATTATAGATTTGGAGTAAGATTAACAGATACTTAGGGTTATTTTACAGATACTATTAGTACAAATTCTTCTCATATTTTATATCGAGGATATGGTCCTGAATTAAGCACTGACGTTTTTAGTGTTACAGGACCAGAAGAGGATAATATGGTTACAATTAGACCATACACTAACACTTAGAATATAGTTTTTTCTTCTGTAAAAGCAATTAGTAATAATCCTGTTACTTATTATATTAGTGCATTTATAGAAGATAGAGGATTAACAATTCCAATTTTAAGCGGAGTTGAACCAGATGATAGTTCTAGCGGAGATACTGTTACTTTTACAGTGTAGGCCGCAGATATAAATAATATTTTAAAGAATAATAGTTTAAAAGATAATCCATAGGATATAGTTTGGAATACTAATTTTTTAAATGTTAGATATAGAATTTACGCTATGGATGGTTTAGGTATGACAAGTACTATTAATAGTAGTAATAATACTTAGATTAAATTTATTGAAGCTCCTAATTTTAGTATAGGAGAATATATTAATTTAGGAATTCAATATGGAGATAATTCTTCATTAGATAAAAACAGAGTGAAAATGGCAAATACTAATACAAGTGGAGATTCAAATATTGCAAATGAAAGAATGTTTAATCCAGGAGAAGCCGTTTTTTTAAATTTTAACAAAGCGACAGATTATAATGAAGATATAACTGGATATAGGTTATTTGTAAAAAGATTAGATACAAAGCCTGCAATAGCTTTTGACTCTAATTATTCTACTGGGAATTTTGAGATGTTAAAAACTTATTCATTAGAAGAATTAGATATTGATAATAATGAAATTAATATGTTATATCCGGTTAATTCCTATACAATAAATAAATTTTTAATTTTTGCAGTTGCTGCAATAGATAGCAAAGGAAATTTATCTGAATATAAATATTCAGAAACTTACTTAATTGGTTGTCGTATTCAGAATGCTACTATTAATTTTGATGCTAAAGTAAATAATACTGATAATAAATTAAAATTCACTTACATCATCTCTGATTTAGGTGGCTCGCGCTTTGTAAATAGTTAGATTTATACTTATTCTTAGTATCCTAATTTTGAAAGAACAATTTCTTTAAATGGTGAAAGTTATAATAAAAAAGCTAGAATCTCTTTAGAGTATTGTTTAGATGGTAATTTTAATAATACTTCCAGTAATAACTATGGAATAACTTCTATAGATTACGATAGCAATACAGACTTTGAATCTATTGGTTCTAATAATGGATAGCCTATTACAATTGCAACAGATGTTTTAAATGAAAATTTTCTAAATAAAAAACTTTATTCAAGATTAGTTTTAATTATGTCTACTGGGTTAGGAACTAATGAATTAGAAGGTTTTGATGGATTAAGTGTAAATATTACTTATTCACCTATTTATACTTATTATGCTGATGCACCTACTGTATCACATAGAGCAAATCATGTCGGTATAAATACTAATAATTTTAGTGAAGATGAAGATGAAATTTTTATTGTTTCTGATTTTGGGATGAGAGATAAAATAAAATTTATTGGAACTAATGAAGCTGGAGAAGCAATGAATATAGTTATTAATGTTAAAAATGGAACTCTAATTGGCTATGATACAAATAATATTTAGACTATTTTAATAGATTTAAAAAATAAAACCATAGACGGTGTGATAATTTCTGGTGGCAGTTGGTAAATTTGACATAAAGATAATTGCTATGATATAATTATTATAAAGGAGTAAAAGGAGGATTTTATATGAAGATTAATTTATAGGATTGTTTGGTTTTTTAGGAAGTATATAGTAATTTAAAAGATAAAGTAATACCTATTCAATTAGCTTATTCTTTAACTTTATTAAATGAAAAAAATAAAACAAATTATAATTTTTGGCAAGAAGAATTTAATAAAATTTTAAATCTTTATTGTGAAAAAAATGAAGATGGTACAATAAAAATGTCAAATGATTAGAGTAGTTTTATTATTATAAAAGATAAAATTGAAGAATGTCAAAAAGCTATTATGGAATTAAATAATACAGAAGTTGAAGTAGAAAAAATTAAAATTAAGACAAAAGATTTTGAAAAATTAAATGAGGTTAATTTGAAATTTGGAGATTTAGAAATTCTTCTAAAGTTTTTGGAGGTTTCTGATGGCTAATAAAATAATTTTAAAAAGTGGGGAAACAGCGCCAACAGTAGATAATTTAGAAGAATTAGAACCTGGGATAGACAAAACTACTAATAAACTATATACTAAAATTAATGGGCAAATTGTTTCATTGAATGACACTTCTTGGGGAAATATTTAGAATAAACCAGAGACTTTTCCACCAAGTGAACATACTCACGAAATAGTTGATATAGAAAATTTAGAAAGTGAAATTACTTTAATTAAAGATACTATCGAAGAATAGACCTCTTAGATAGAAAAGATTAATACTGATATTGAAGATTTAAATAATAATAAAATGGATAGCCCTAATAATCAAACAGATTCTAGTGTTACAGGCTATTTTTTAAAACAATCAAGCGCTAATTAGGGACATTGGTTTTATCTTTAGGAAGCCGATCAAAATACTACCGGTTTATTAAGTTCTAGTGGATATAATTTATTTCTTAATAAAATAGGAGCAACAAATACTGGTTCTTAGGGCTAGTTTTTAATGAGAAATAGTAACAGTAGTTCTAGTACAAATAAAGGAACGTGGACATATATCACATTACCAGAAATTTTTGAAAATACTTACGAAGACTAGCTTTATTGGAATATTTTAAGTGTAGGAAATCTGGCGATAGGCTCTTGTTCAGTATAGATTAGTAGAAGATCTACTGATTGGAGCCGTTGGGGTGGAGCGGGATATGTTAGTACAGGTCCTGCGGGAAACTTTCTATGGTATAGTACTGCTTATAGAATACCTTTTGCACGAGTTGATACTATTTAGGCAACATTTTAGGCCAGTAGTGCCGAGGGTAGTGCTATATTAATGACTTACTACACAACAAATGGGTATTTACCGTAGGCTAGACTTTATAGAAGTACACAAGGCGCAGTTTCTGGAACTATTCATTTTTTGGTTTTTGGAAAATATATTGCTGGATAAAGTTTGCACCAATTTTTTTGAAATAATATTTCTCATAGTTTACTTATTAATAGGAGAGTAAAGGAGGTGGAAAAGTAGTGACAAATAATAACTACCAATTTCCATATAGTCAATAGGCATAGTCAATAGGACAGTATCAACCACAACAATTATTTCCTCAGCCACAAGGTAATGTTTACACTATCAATAACTCTTTAGAAGTAGCAAATGTACCTATGAGCGGTGGATTATCAGTAGCATTATGTCTGTCAGAAGGACTTCTATATTTAAAATCAATGCAAAATGGAAATCCTATGTTTATGGCATATAAAATTACTCCATATGATAATAACTCAAATTCAAATCAAAATATAAATTCCAATTCAACTTCGAGTAATTAGCAAGATGTCCTTAATGCATTAGTTACAGAATTTCAAAAACAAAGAGAAAAAATAAATAATCTTGAGAATGAAATTAGTGAATTGAAAAAGAGTAATAGTGGAGGAAAAATAAATGAACTCATCTAATCCTTTTTCGATGATGATGAACATGATGAGCCAAGGTGGCCCTGGAATGGGTATTATGCCTAGGAATCCAATGGCACAAATGATGAATAATATGATGCCAAATGGGAATATGCCTATAAACTAGAATTAGTTTCGTTAGTATTTACCAAATATAGATAATAATATATTATCTCAATTGGTTTAGAGAGCGCGACAATAGGGTATGTCAGAGAACGATATTCAATCGGGATTAAACTTTATTGAACAATTGAAACAATCTTCGTTTTAAACGAAGAAATAAATAAAAATAGGAGGCCTGTAAAATGGATAATGGCCTATCAGCAGCCGATGTATTGGCTTTGACAAATAACAACAGAAATTGCTATAATGATGGAATGTGGGATAATCCATTCGTATATTTAGTATGGATGTGGGCTTTTAGCGCATTTGGCGGTGGCTTTGGAGGTTTTGGTGGAGCTGGCGCGAATGGTGCCCTTACTAGAGCAGAAATGTACGATGGATTTACAATGAACAACATTGAAAGGCAGATTCAGGGTGTTCAAAATGGTCTTTGTAGTGGTTTCTATGATTTAAACACAACTAATCTTCAAGGATTTAATGGAGTAAAATCCGCTATTGCTGAAAATCGTTTTGCTGCTTAGAATTGTTGCTGTGAAACAAATCGTAATATTGATGCAGTTCGTTATGAAAATTCTAAGAATACTTGCGATATTGTTACTAATAACAATATGAATACTAGAGATATTATTGAGTCTCAAAACGCAGGATTCCAGCGCATTATTGACTTTATGACTAACGATAAGATTGAAAATCTTCGTACTGAATTGCAATCTGCTCAATTAGCTCTCCAAAATAATGCTCAAACTCAAACTTTAATTAGTGAACTTCGTCCATGTGCTAAGCCTGCTTACATTACTTGCAGCCCTTATACTACTGCATATAATGGATATGGATATAATGGTTGCTGCTGCAACTAACCACTCTTAAAGAGTACAAATCCGTATCATAGGAGTGATGTAAAATGGTAAATAGCTATACTAATACAAGTCTTGCAGTTATAACAAATGAGGCAATAACCTTTAATAATAATTCTGTACAAACAGGTTGTACTGTTACTCATTCGGCTGGTTCTGCCACATTTGCTCTAAATAAACCAGGTTTCTATTTTGTTACTTTTAATGGTATTGCTGCTGCAACTGAAGCAATCGGTGATATAACAGTATAGTTACAATAGAATGGAGTAAATGTTCCAGGCGCGCTGACTACAGCGGCTTCAACAACTGCTTTGACTGATATTGAAAGTTTAAGTTTCTCAACAATCATTTAGGTAAAACCTTCTTGTTGTGCGGTAGATAATAATGTTAATTTAACATTGGTAAATACTAGTGTACCAGCTACCTTCTCTAATGTTAATGTAGTAATTACTAAATTATGCTAATGGAGAGTAAAATGTTAAAATATAAAGCATTGTATAAAAAGATGACAGATGATTTAAAAGATTCTGATATGTGGCTTGATTGGGCTAAGGAATTAGAAGAGTCATCTCCAGAAGTATCTAAATTCTTATATACCGCTGCAAAAGAAAGATTAACAGTTAGCTTTCCTCAAACAATGTAGTTATTTGAACAAATATGTAAAGCCGATAAATCTATGGAAGGAAACTCTTTGAAAGATTTATTAAAAGATAATTTAAATGATTGGTACGAAAATTTAGAGCATAAATTAAAGAAAATGTAAATGAAAAGAGTGGATAGATATTCTATCCACTCTTTTTCCGTTTTATTCCCAATTAACTACTTCCCACTTTTTCAAGCTATCCGATACATATTTCCCAATACCTATTGCATCTGCCTCATCATTTGTAACACTAATATCAAACCATTCTTTAACCTTTAATTGCATTGAGCGTTTTTTATCTGGGCTAGTTTTACCTTTAACCTTACAATGCTCGCGCCAAGTAGATGGAGAACAAATTGTAAAAGATTGTTTCATCTCAAATAATGTATCTATAATAACTCCCTATAAATGAGCTAAAGTTTTATAAGTCATTAAGCCAACTGGCGCGCCTTGTGCGGTTTTCTATTGAAAATGTATATCTTCAATTCCTACTTCATCAGGATTCCAAGTAGTAATCATATTAATTAACCAATGTTTTATTGTATTGGTACGTTCTTCTTCTTTAGAATAATCCGTTCTAAACTTTCCATATTTAATTAATTTCTGATTATCAAAAATAGCCCAGCCTGTAATATGAGTCGCCTAATCTAAAGCTAAAACTCTCTTTACTCCTTTTGATTTAGAGATTACTTTTGAATCTAAGACTTTAAAATTATTAGCTTTGCAAATAGGACATTCTTTTTTTGTTCTTAATTTTTTCCATGAGCTATATACTGTATGTCCTTCTGGACACTAAAAAATCATTTCACTATCTAAATTTTCATAAGTATCAGAAATTAATTTCCATCCATCATCTTGAAGTTCCTTTCTTATATCTTCTATTTTTATTTTAGACATTTTTACTTAAGCCCAGTTGAGCCAAAGCCTCCACCTCGGTCGCCCGAAATTTCACTAATATTTTTAACTTCTTGGAAGTTAATCATAGGAACTTCTTTTAGAATAATCTGTGCAATTTTTTGACCTTTTTCAATAGTATAAGATTTTCCATGAAGGATGCTTTTAATTACAGGATTTCTATTATCATCAAAAGTATATTCAATATCCTTAATTGAAGGCTCTGAGTTTTCAACAATTACTTTAATTTCATCTCTATATCCACTATCAATAGTACCAGGACTATTAGAAACTTTTAAACCAGTTCTTAATGCGATACCACTTTTGGGAACTACTTCAATTTCATATCCTTCAGGAATAGCAACTTTAATACCTGTTCCAATTAATTTCTTCTCACCTGGCGCCAAAGTAACTTCTTCTGTAGAGTAAATATCCATTCCAGCATCACCAACTCTCGCGTAGGTGGGAATTTTTGTATCTTCCGAACATTTTTCTACTTGAATCGTTACAATTTTCTTTCCAAGATTACCATTCGCGCGAACTGCGTTTTTAAATAGAATAACCATCTTTACAAGGAAATCAATTCTATCTTCTCCTAAATCTTTACCATATTTTTCTTTAAGAGATTCACATAAATCATCAGCGCTATCTACAAAATTTTCAACATCTATCCCAGAATTTTTAAAAATAATTTGTATAGTAGAAATATTCTTGGGGTCGGTCAATTCTTTTTCAAGAGTATCAAGAAAAAGCTGGGAGAAAGTTTTAAATTCTTCATCGGGAAGCGCCAGAATTTGGGCAAATGTATCAATAGCATTCTGTTGATTTTCGTTAATATTTTTAATATTATCAATACCCATTATCATATTCTCCTGTAATTAATTCACTATAAGGGAGAGTTTTAATCCACTTACAAAAATCTCTCCATTCGTCAAGTTTGTGATCTTTTCGAGATTTATATATATTAGCTAAAACTTCATAATTTAACATTATGGTTCGTTTTTGGTTATAAGAACTAGGTAACAACTGAATTATTTGCCACCAGTAATCCTTTTTATCATGTTTATAGTCTTCATTCCATGTAACAAACGCGTCTCTTGATTCATTCATAGCTTCAACAATAGTTAAAAGAATCTGTTTTTCTTTATCTCCTAAATGTTCGTGACTAAAATCATCTAAAACAAATTCTTTTTCTGTAATTTTATGCATTGTACTACAAGAATTTGCGACAGTACCAACCTTATAAGTATCGAGCTCTTTGAGAAAATATAAAGGACTAACAATGTCAAGATATACCGTAATCATTCTCATAAACTTACGATGGTCAGTCCCACTTTCTCGAAGACTTTTCATTAATTTATAATCATTTGGGCCAATATCTGGTACGCCATCTTCATCAGGAGGGAATTCAAAACTATCACTCTTCTCCCAAGAGTTCATCGGATTCCGCATCCCACGAATTGCATGTTCCCAGCCCACAACATCATAATTTTCAATTTTTATCATAAAAATCTTCACTCCTTACATTTGTAGTATTTTTAAATAAAATATTACATAAAATGTAAAGTCCAAAAGCTTGCCAGTAAGAAATAAAAGGCAAACCAAAGAGCGCAACAATAACTGCGTTCCAAATCCACATAATAATTGCGCTATAAATAAATCCAAATAAAAGAAGTACAACTAATGCTACTAAAAATATTAAACAACCATATTCATAATTTTTATTGTTAGTATAATTTTTAATATTATTGTTTTTCATTAATTTATTTCTCCTCTCTATTTTCTATATATATTATACTAAAAAATAAAGAGGAAATCAAATTTCCTCTTTAATATATAAACCGCAATGACATGGACCTAATCCTTGTTCAATAAATTCTTTGCAGATACACTTTGTATCTTCATTCTTGACTATTTTACAAGGACAGTATCCATCATTTTCTTTTAGTTTCTCTCTTATTTCTTTCACAAGTTCTCTATTTGGATTTGAACGAATTTTCATTCAATCACCTTAACTGATTTTTTTTGCATATTGATTTCTACTAGCAAGATTAATTCCTAAAATATCATTATAATATTCTTTATCATTAGGAATATATCTTCCAAACTTAATTATAATATTAGCAAATTGTTTTAAATCATTTGCTTTATCCTCTATTTCTTCTTCTCTGTATCCAGTATAAATTACAATATCATCATTAGTTTTTACGCGCAGCGCGCTTACTAATTCTTTTAAATCATCAAAAGAATCCATAGGTTCAAGCCCGCCACATACAATAGCTTTAGTTATATCATTTTTAATATAGTTATTAACAATTTTATCAATACTATATTCAATTTCTTTTTCTTTAGCCAAAGAACTATTTTGACATACTTTTAAACCGCAATCTTTATCGCATTTAAAATTACAATAAGGGAAAATAATAAATAAAGAAGGTTTCTTATAGTTTAAAAAATCTTCAAAAACTATTCCTTTAATTTTCATTATTACCTCCTTCTTGTAATCCTTGAATATAACCTTTGGTATATTGTTCTTTCATTTTTTCTTGTATATTAAAAAATACAGTAGGAAATAATGCTGTCATAACATATTCAAAAGAAATAGGCTCATCTTCTCCAATTTCTTTTAAAGATTTTAGCATTTTATTGATTTGTTTTTTAGAGGTAATATCAATATTATTCATTTATTTTTTCCCACTTTCTTAGCTGAAATTCATTTTTACGTTCTTTTGACCAAGTAGCCGTTCTAGTATAGAACCCTACTGTTCTAGTATATTCAAATTCTTTGGGTTTATGACACTCAGGACAAACGTCACCATAAAAACTATGGTAATTTTTACATTGAGAAACTTTACTATTAAAGGCAAAATAATTAACTCCTTGTTGAGCAACCCAGTTAAGCATATCCCAAGCTTGTTCAAAATTACTAAATGTCCCCTCAATATTTATATGTTCAATCGAACCGCCATTACAATAACTATCAAATGCAGCACAAATTTTGGTCCGCTCTTTCATAGTTGCTTGAATACCAAGAGGAATCCATTGATTACCGTAAAGAGGTAAATCTAAAACTACTTTATCACCATAAAGAAGTTTATCACTTTCAATTAATTTTACCGCAGCCTGTTCAGCAGGGACTTGTTCAATATTGATTTTATAATCTTTATCTAAAGCAAAATTATCAATAGTATTTTGAATTACTTTAAAAATCTTTTTGCCAAAATCATAAGCCTCATCTTTATAGAAAGTATTCCCAAATTCATCTTTATAAGTATATCCAAAAGTTTTCATTGTTTCATAAATACCATTGATTCCAACAGTATTATAAAGATGCTCAAAATCAATTAGCCCATAAGTAAAATTAGGAAGCAATCCTTTCTCTACATTTCTTTTAATAATACTACGAACTACATCTAATATTTTCAAACAATCTTCCGTTAAATCCTTTAATTCAACTAAATAACTCTTTTCATCTTGATTCTTATAAGCAAGGCGCGCAAGATTAAGAGTACAAACTTTAACTGAACCAACTTTTAAAGCTGTACCACCGATACTATTAAAATCAAATTCTCTATATTTTCATATAGTTTGGACCATTTCTTATACGTATTAAACGCATACCTACATTTCCAGAGACGTATCAATAGTCTCTGTACTCCTCTTAGCGAGGATGGCCTCTACAGACTGAGAATTAGCTTTTCCTCTAAAATTACGAATCGGATACTTCAACCCTTCAACATAATGATTCCTTCCACTATTGATAGCTTTTATAGTTGAAGTGCTAAAACCAAAATATAATCCTATTTCTGCACAAGTGCAAGTAGAATTTTTTAATAAATAACAAATTTTTTCAAAAGTCTCATCATCACAATGATATTTACTAGTTTTTATAATTGGATAGTCAATTCCTTTTTTTCTATGAGTTGCTCCTCTATTAATAGAAGTAATTAGTTGCTGATTTACATGATATTTGTCTTGAATTTCTTTTTGAGTATATTTATGTGAAAGTAAATCTTCTATAATATTATCTACTAGTTTTTGAGAATAGGCTGAATTATGATGTTCTTCACCATACTTGTGAGGTGGCTCTTCACCGCCTTCTAAAATATTATATCCATTTGGAACCAAAGAATTATAATATTTTATATAATATTTTTCTTTTTCATTATAATCTTCAAACCATCCAATTATCTCAAAAGAAAAATTCTCTTCGCCTATTTCTCTTAAAGCGTCGTGTATAGCAGATTTTCCCTTATCAGTAGCAACTAATGCTAATCTTTTATGGTCTTTCCATCTTCTCATTGGATTATTCGACTGACCAATATAACATTTGTTATTTAATTTATTTGTAATTTTATAGATAGCTTTCATGCTAATCCTCCTTCCACGAGATTGGCATATTCATTTCTGAACTTAGCTTTCCTCGTTAGCACGTTTTTACTTCGTACCCCTACCGATTCGTAGGTAAATAGGTAATCGGGCATTTTAAAAGTTTACCCTAAATCTTCAATATTACTTTTTAGGCGGCAGCAATTAGATAGACTGTTTACACTTGAATCAGTAAAGAAATTGAAAATATTCCATTCTCTTGAAGCTTCACATGCCCATTTTGCGAAATCTTCATCTACAAATTTTTCATTTTGGTACAATAGAGAAGCAGTTAAAACAGGGAAAGTAAAAACATTATCCTTTCTAATTTTATTAACAATATTAATAAAATCTTTCTGGAATTGAATAATTTCTTCTTCATAATCAATCATAAAACTACCATCTGGAAGAACCGCGCCACCGAAAATAGCTTCAAAATAAGGATGGTCAAAAACAGAAACATTTGTAAAAGCGCATTGGTCCGCGCGCATCCAAGGCTGGTTCAATCTATAAATAAGAGCCTGAATTTGTTGGTCACGATATTTTTCAGGAGTTTTAGTATAATATCCTTCTTCTACATCTTTATGCCAAAAATACCACATATAGGGAATTAGATTTGGTAATCCAACTGCGCCACTTTGTCTACGGCTTAAATAAGATACAGCTTCTAATAGAATTTGAATAAAAGAATCTAAGTGCTTTGGAGGTTCTGCATTATATCCTTCAATAAAGAAAAGGCCTTGTTCTACAATATCTTTTATATCATAAGCAAAGCAATAACTATAAAAAGTGGAAGTATCAAAATCATGAAGGTATGAACTATAATTCCATAATTCTTCAATAATTTTATTAGCTTCTTTAAAGCTATATTTCTTATTTAATTCATAGTAAATTTTATTAAAAGCTAATAACTTCTTATGAGGCTTACTCATTTCACTAATAAGCGTAACAACATCTTTTTGTCCAATATTTGAATTAGCATCAATAGAACTATTGGCTACATTATCACTATCTACAAAGCCATTAATAAAATCTGTTAAACTCAATTTATCATCGGAAAGTCCTTGTAATTTAGCAAATTCTTCACCATATTTTTCTTGAAGTTTATTAAATTGAGTTGTAAAATTCTTATTTAAACGAATATTTATATTCATTAAAATTACCACTCCCTAATTAATTTTAATGCTTCCATAAAGGGATAAAGTCTTCCTTCATATTCAATAACAGGAACAGATTGAATACCTTTCTCTAACATTACATCAATATCAGAAATTATTTCATAAGGAATCGTTTTTTCTTTAAGTTTGGAAATTAAAACTTTACATTGTGGGCATCCTGTTGAATACACTATAAACATCAATCTGCCTCCTTAAAACAATAAATACATACTCCATTTTCAAATAAATGATTACATTCTTTTTGAAGTTTTTTGTTTTCTTCTAACAGTTCCTAAATTTTAATATTTAAAGTAAATCTATTTGCTGTTAAAATTTTTTCTATTTCATTATTGTTTTCTACAATTTTATTATGAATTTGTTCACTTGTCATTTTTAAACTCTCCATTCTTTAAAGTAACAGTACTACATTCATAAAAATCTTTAAAAAGTTCGTAGTTTTTTTCTCGAATAAATTGAAATACTTCTCTTGCATCTTCCCTTAGAAAAGGAACGACTTTTGGTTTACCTTGCACTATCTACAATTTTTTACAATAACCTGCAAAGGTATTCGTATTTATAAAATCATGGTGCTATTCATAATTTAAAGTTCGTTCTCCTTCTATAAATACATTAAGTAATCCAATTAATTTTCTGCATCTTTCATCTTGAAAAAAATTATCCTCATATTTAAGAAAAATTCTTGCCTAATTCATTCGTAAAAATGTGACCTATTTAAAAATTTTAGGTAAGCGATTTATTATAAAATCATCTTCATCGGAACATCCATAATCTATATAATAATCTATATTTTCTATTTTTCGTTGACCTAATCTTGTTAATAAAGTTATTTCCGAAAAAGCTTCGTCATTCATTAATCCTTTAAAAGTTAATGGCGCGGATAATGGCGACCAAATTATTTTTTCCCATTCAATAAAATCCTATTCTTTTTTTAGAACAACGGGAAATTTTGTTGCAAGCGCGCCTTTTATTAAATTCTTATTTTTCTACTGTAATAAGTATTTTACTGTATCCAAACTATTTTCTATTTTACCAATATCATAATCATGGATAAATACTATTACTCCTTTAGTAGACCATAATACTTTGTCAAAAGGATAATTTGAGATAGTCTTTTCATCTGTAGATAATCTTAAGTGCGGCCCGCGCATAAAACTTCTGTATCCAATTTTTCCTAAAGAACTTCTTTCAAAGGATTCCTAAAATCGAGAATAAATAGAAGGGTCAGGAATAGACCCTTCAATATCCTCTGGTAATGGAATGTATTTATTATTTGAGAAAGCTAAACCGCCGTAATGAAAATGTTCATTACTTAAATAAGGAAGAATCTTTTTATTAAAAACTCCAGTATCATAATCTTTTCGATAATAAAAATCAGAATATAATTCTGGCTATATCTTTGGACACATAGTTACAATCTAGTTACTATTCTTAAAATAGGAAGCTATTTTCATCAGCTCTAAATTAAAGAAGATCTATCCAAAGTTAGACAAATCACAATCATATAAACCTACAGTACCCATTATTCTTCTTCCTCAACTCTTTCACTTCTTATTAAAATACTTCCATCATCTTTTACTTTTTCAATTAATTCCACTAAATGATAAGGTGTATTTTTATATTTTTTAGCTAAGAATCCATCCTCTTGTCTAATTCCAGTTACAATTATTTTATTACCTCTTGAAAACCAAGATTTTTCTATAACTTTTTTCTTTCCTGTCTTTGGGTCTTTTCTGGAAATTTGTCGGTCATAATGAGAGTATACTCCACCGTAAATCTTAACTGTAACTACTCCACTAGTAGTTAAAATAGTAACTGTTTTTTTATTTTTATCCTTATCAAGAACAGTTCCAATAATACGATGTAATTTAAATAATGGAATCTTTTTCCCTTTGATTTCTATAATTCTGTCAATTTCAGGATTTTCAGAAAGATAACTATAATCAGAAAAATTGTAGCGGGCGCAATCAACATTTTTCAGTTCATGATCGTGTGAGTAATAAGAAACTGAATCCATTTCCCATTTACTAATATTGCCACTACAATACTTATCCCACAATTCTTTTACTAATCCTTCATTTACTTCTTTAAGTAATTCTTCTTGATGGCTTTTTAAAAAGTCTCTAACAGGGTCCATACCTTTTTTATATATCTTGTCCCATTTAGTTTGGAGAATAGCATATTGATATTCAGAATTATTCATTACAATTAATTCATCTACATCAAAATTTTTATCAAAGAAGTTAAGAGCAATATCATTTAATAAATATTTATTTTCATATTTGAAATTCTTTAAATATTTATTAAAATTAAAAAGTCTAATTTGAAAATCTAAATGAGGTGGAATATAGTTATTATCAATTAACATTCTCATATTTTGTAATGTTAATCTAGTTTTAGGACTACTAATTGAAGCAATATATTTCTTCATTACTTCTTCTCTTTCACCAAAACTATCAAAAGCTCCTGACTTAATTAAATTTACCATTTGAGGTTTAGTAACCTTTACTTTAGAAAGAAAATCTTGAATAGTTAAATATGGTCTATTAGAAAGAATATTCTGAATAATTTCTTCCCCAACTCTAGTAATGCCGCTTAGACCATAACGAATAGTATTAGTTTTTACTTCTGGAGAAAAAGTATATCCTGATTTATTTATATCAGGTGGAGCTACTTCAATTCCTATTGCTTTCATTTTTCCAATTGCTGTAGCTATCTTACCAAAGTTTACTGTTTTTACTTTCTTTTTCTTTTTAGTAGAATCTTTTTCTTCTTCATCGTCATCATCATCGTCTTCTTCTTCATCTTCCGTAAATTCTTCAATACAATTAATATATTGAGTTTCTTCGGAATAAATATCTTCTTCTTCTTCTTGCTCTTGTTCTAATCCACCACTATCTGTAATTAAACAAGCACAATTCCAAAAAACAATAGGATATTTAAAAGCAAGATTTAATTCTTGTAATCCCACTAAACTGTAGGCAAGCGTATGTGCTGCACAAAATGAATATCCTCTTTGAACCTTAAAAATAACATTCCAAACATAATTGGCCAATCTTTTGGATAAATGTTTTTCTTCTATAGTTTCAAAAAACTCTTTTTCACATTGTAAAAATTCTGCTGGTTTTTTCTTTGCAATAGATTTTCTTAATCTATCAGCAAAAAGAAGAGAATGACCACCTATTCTTTCGTCTTGTACCATAGACATTAATTTTTCTTGTGTTTCACAAATACCAAAAGAAATATCTAAATAGCTTCTAAGCCAACTAATTTCATCTTCAGTTAATCCATAATTTCTCATTTCATCATACCAAAGATTTATGTTGTCTTTATATTTAGCATATTTGCTTAACGGTTGCTCCGCGCCTTTCTCAGAAGCCATCAATCTCATTACTGAATTAATAACTGCTAAATCATCAACAGAAGAAGGATGAGTTAATGCAATTCCTTGAATACCACTTTGTTTTTCCATTTGGAATAATGACATTACTTCATGATTCCAAAGCATTTTCCACATATCGGGATTATCTCGCTCAAGATTATAAATACCAAGAATCTTTTCATAGGTTTCTTTTAAAGTTTTTTCTCGCTTAATATATCCATAGTCACAAAGCAAATCCAAACAAATATGAATTTTATCAAGAGCTTCAATAGACAATAGATCGATTTTTATTAAACTTACATCCTCAGCATCGTGAAGGTCAAATTGAGTTACAACATCACCATTAGAAGTTTTCATTAATGCTGTTGTTTTATAGAAAGGTTCATCTACAAAAATAACACCGCCTGCATGAGAACCAACCCCACAGATTAAACCTTCAATTCTTTGTGCAACTTTCCAAAGTTCAGGATAATTTTCTTCCATTTCAATCCTAAATTGATTATTAGCTGAAATATTATTATCTTCATCACCATAAGCAGTTTGTTTTAAAGTTCTTAATAATCCTCTATCTGCCGTAATCATAGAAGATAAATATTGAGCAATATCAACATCAATACCAAGTCCGCGCGCGGCAGTAAGAACAGCTGATTTAGATTTTTCAGTTCTTAAAGTTAAAACCTTAGAAACTCTATTTGCGCCATAATGTTTTTGAAAAGCACTGTATACTTTATCTCTTTTAGAACCTTCAATATCAATATCAATATCCAAAGGACTAACTCGTTCAGGATTCATAAATCGCCAAGGAAATAATTTGGTTTTTTCTCTTAGTGGATTAATTTGTGTAATACCTAAAATATTTAATAAAATAAATCCACCACCAGACCCACGAGAAGGACCAATAAGAGTATCTCCGTCCTCCCAAGCAATCTCGATATAATCTCTAACATTCATTAAATATGCAGACCATCTTGTGTGAGAAGCCTCAGAAGAATCCCAAACACTTTTTAAGCAAATATTTATTTCATTATAAGCATTTTTATTTTGATATTGAGAGTCTTCTTTTATTTTATTTAAAACTACACTTAATAAATGTCTATCACTATCATACTCAGAATTTTTAAAAGATTCCATTATAGGAATATCTTTAACAAACTCATTATAATAACCTTCATTCGGCTCTGAAGGATGTTTGGGTAAATATGGAATTCTCAATGGGTGCATTAAAGAATAGTCTTCACATTTTTCTTTAATTTCAAGAATATTATTAAAAGCTTTTTGAAGAACCTCTTCCCCTAGAGTTTGCCCCATATATTCATAAATTTCTTCTGTACTCATTAAATAAGTAGTCGCATAAAAACTTTCTGTTTCTCGGTCGCCGCCTTGAGCATTAAGAAAAGCATGATGAATATTAATATCTTCTTTTTTAAGATAATGAGAATCATTTGTAATAATATAGGGAATATCTAATTCTTCTGAAAGCTTAATTAAATTTTTATTTACATAAATTTGCTCTTCATTTCGAGAGGGTTGCATTTCTAAATAGAAATTACCTTCTCCAAATAAATCTTTTAATTGTCTGCACCAGAGACGAATCTTTTTATATAAATCTTCACTATGATTTTTTCTATATTTTAAAAGTTGAGTAGGTAGAGCGCCACCTAAGCAAGCTGTGCTTCCAATTACATGTCCAGGGTTTCTTTCAATAACTTCATATAAATCTTGGTAATAAGTTGGAACGCGCATCATACCACGTGCCATATAAGAGTGGCTCCAAGCTCTGGTAGAAATCTCTCTAATTTGTTCATGTCCAATAGCATCCTTAGCTAAAAGAATGAAGTGATAATATCTGTCATTTTCACGATTAAAATTTTGAGCGTTTAATCCATTTCTACAGAGATAAATCTCATTACCCAAAATTAATTTAAAATCAGGATGGTCTTTTTTTATTTTATTATAAACTTTCTCTGCTTTAATTGCAGAACTAATTGTTTCATGTTCGGTTATTGCCAAAACATTATGACCAAGTTCTATTGCTCGATTAACTAAAGATTCAACCGTATTTATTGAATCGCGCAAACGAAAGTTCGAGTAGTCAGTATGATTATGGCTAATGTAAACTACCTGGATAATTCAAAGTAGTTTTCATTTGCATCACCGTCCTTACCTCTTTATATAATTATTATACTTCTTTTTTATTAAAAATACAAGTTTTAAAATTCTTTTCTTGTAAAACTTTTTATTGTTGGTAATATTACTGAATTTTTTATTTCTGGGGTTATATCTTTAGGAAAATATCCAATATGACAAGCATATCCTCTAGCTGATTCATTAATAAGAATCATAGAAATTTTAAAGCAATTATTATAAATAGTTTGATAATTTAAACTTTTTATTTCTTTAATTATATTTGATAAACAAGCTTTATAAGAATCGTAAATTTCTTGTGCCTTTTCTTTATTTTTTAAATCATAATATATATTTATTTGTATCATTTAACTATTAACTCCTCAAAAATCAAATCTTTTGGTAATATTTTTCTACAAAGATAAAAGCTTCCAAAAGAAACGCCCTTTAATATTTCTTTTGTTTGTTTATTTTTAAAAAAATTAATTCTTTTATCAAAAATTAATGCCTGACAATCTTTTATATATTTATATCTTTTTTGACCTTGTAATGTTGGTATTGGTAAAAGCATCATATAGGGTTTATTTAATTCATATAATCTTTTTAAAATATCATCTTTCACACTAAAGGGCGGGTTAGAAATAATTATATCATATTTTTCTTCTGGTTCAAAAAAGAAAAAATTTTGATTATAATCTATATGGCTGTTTATTACATGATATCCTTGTTTACGAAGAATTTTTACATATTCGCTATCATTATAATCAAAAGGACACCAAATAGTTAGTCCTGTTTTATTTGGCAAATATTTTAAAATTGGGATTACTGCGTAAGATGGAGTATAAACCTCGTCTGATTCTTTATTGGTTTTTGCTGTTAAATATCCTTTATTAATCATTACTTTCTCCTTTAAAAACTATAGGTTCCATCTAAAACTTCATAATCTTCAATAATTATTTGAGGAGTTTCTCTACCCATCCATTCATTTATATTAGCTTTTCCAACCAAATTAATTTTTATATTATTATATTGTGATAATTCTTCAATTAAATCTTTAGCATGAAATTTAATATAAGTTGTTCCAAATTTTGAAAACTTTACAGTATCTTTATTCTTACCTATAACTTCTATTTCATTTTGAGTTAAATTAATATCAGAAATATAAATTAGAGGTTCAGGCAATCCTTGACCCCAAATATCTACATACTTTCCAATATCCATAATAAGGTCAACTAAGTCTTCGTCAGCCGCCATTCGTGAAAAATTAACATTATAAACGTTTTCAGAAAAATCTATTTCTTTTAATTTCTCGTTAGCATAATTATGAAATTCAGATAAGTTCTTATTTAGAATACTAAAACCATACGCGTTTTCATGGCCAAGTGCGTATTCAACTAATTCACTATCTATTACAAAATCTTTAAAATTTTCAAGTTCGCTATTATTTAATCCTCTTGCGCTTCCTCTAATATAGCCTTCGTCATTAAGGCGCGCGACAATCGTAGGATGATTGTATCTATTAGCTAATTGATTAGCAACCAATCCATTCAATTCAGAAGGAAAAATATCATCGTCATCAAGTCTTATAAAAAGAATTTTATTATCTAATAAGCCATACTTATAAATTTTTATTTCTAAATCTTCAACGACTTTATCCTTTATCTTGTTCTGTTTTGCTTTTGCATTTGTACATTCACGAGCGCTTTCTAAGGCCAATAAAGTTTTTTGTCCTTTTTCTCCACGTTTGTTACTTTCGACTTCTTTCTTTCCATCTATAAATGCTTCAAATAATCTAATTTTTTCGTCTTGTGTCCCAATTCTAATCATAGCATTAATCATTGGAACAATATAAAAAGCTACAGTAGTAGGATTAATTCTGCCACCCATTGAAAAAGATTGTTTATCAATTAAAGTTTTAAAAAAGAAATTTTTAACAGAAGATAATCCATTTACTATAATAAATCTATTTTCAATTTCTGCAACGCTTCCCATATCGCCAATCACACCAAGCGCCGCCAAATCAATATATTTCCATGCAAAATCTTTCCCAGTTTGAGAATCAATATATCTACAAAATTGCCATACTACTCCTGCGCCGGTTAATGCTTTATTAGTGTAATTTTCAGAAGATTGATTATTAATAATTACTGCATTTGAACTTACTTCTGTTTCTAAAATATGATGGTCTAACACTAGAACAGGAATATTTAATTCTTTTAGATTATCATGGTAAACTTCATCATTACTAGAAGCGTCAGGTAAAATAACAAGACCATATTGTTCTTTTTCAGTTATTTCCTAAATATGGTCTTGTAGTCCATGTTGTTTTCCTTCATGCAAAACATAAGTAATTTTTGTATCTGGAAACCAGTCTTTAATATATAAATACATAATAGCAGAAGAAGTAAAGCCATCACAGTCACTATCCACTACTAATAGTATTTCTTTATTATCTTCAAGAACTTTTTTTAAGAGCTAAAAACCTTTCTCAACATTGTCTAAACACGTTGGTTCCTCTAAATCAATTGCAGTAGGGTATAAATAGCTTTGCAAGTCTTCAATTTGTCTTTCTCTTAATAAATTTTCAGTATAATTGTTTTTATAATTTTGATTTACTAATTTTACTTTCACACTATAACTCTCCTGTCTAATAATTTATTAAAAACTTCATAACCTTTATCACTAGGAGAATCTTTTAAATCTAACAAATTTTCTCTATCATAAATAAAAGAAAAATTACAATAATTTTTATATTTCTGACAAATTTTTAATAACTTATTAAAATATAAATCTTCTCCTGGCTTTTCTTCTTTATCAAAACAAATTATAATTTCTTGAGGATAACAATTCTTTAATAAAAGATTTAGTTGTAATTTATTAAAATTACTTCCGCAAACAGCAACAGAACAATTATCTGTAGGAAAATTTTCTAATTGTAAGACAGATTTTTCCAGTTATTCCATTGTTTCCAATGGCCCTGACTATATCTTCTAACTAAGTTAGTCTACTATTTCAAATGACGTATCAATAGTCATCTTACTCCGCGACAAAGCGGATAGTCGATACAGGTTATTTACGTAACGGATAATTATAATCTTTATTATATCGTGTAGTGCCTTTATTAATATTATAAACTGTTGTTGTACTAATGTTGTATTTAATAGCTAATTGCGCGAATGATATATTAGTATTAATAATATCATCTATTAACAGTAAAAGTTCATTTTGAGTTAATCTTTTATTTTTTGTTGTAGTAATTCTATTTCGTATTGGATACGATAAGTTCTTTTGTTTATATCGTTTGCCGTTATTTATTCCATTAATGGTACCTTCAGAAACATTATATAGCAGACTAATTTCTTGAACAGTCTTAGTAGAAGACTTTAGTAATGAAATAATTTCTTGAATCTGCATATCATTTAATTTTCTGCCACACGTCATTTCATTTATTGGATAATGACGTGTATAATCTTTTCTTCTTTTTCCAGTATTAATTTCAGAGATATGAGAAATAGATACACCAGTTCTATCATTAATTTCTTTAAAACTAATTTGTTGTTCCAATAAAGATTTAACTTCATCAATAATAATATCATCAAACTTTACTGTAGAAAAACTTAATTCTCCACCAGGAGTATAATTATACTTACTAGTATCTTCAAAAGTATTATAATATTTTATCCAATATTTTTCTTTTTGAAGTGATTCCTCATATGAATTAACAGTTTCAATGATCTCACATCTATAATTTTCTTTTCCATATTTTCTAATTCCTTTGCTTAAAGGATAATTATAATGTGGACGCCCTTCCTCCTGTGGTTCATATACTTCATGTTCGCGCCGCCTGCGTTCCAAGTTGTTTGTTCTACCTATATATACTACTTCATTAGTATCAATTTTAGTATATTTGTAAATTATGTATTGTTCCATTTAAAATCTACCTCCATTTGTTTCTATAATTAAGTAGATTTACAATACACATTTTCTATAAAAATAAATCCGTTTTGTAAATTTTCCCACGGTATTACCATATCCTAATAGGACTTAGGCTCTCTTACCACCTTAGCCTTTCGACTTAGTTGACCGTTAGCCACGATTATGACCCTGCTGATTAACAGAAAAGTAGATAAGGTCGATTATTCAGCCTCAAAAACATAGATTACTTTATTTTTTCTTATATTATCTATATTTTTATTTAAACCATACAGATTCATTGATAGCGGATGTGAATACCATTTATTCTCAATTTTAATTGGCATATACTTCCCTATATTTTCAATTTCCCATTCATCCAGCGCGCGACCTCTAATTCCTACTAAATTATTCTCAATATCATAATGAGGAATAATAATTTTATTTTGAGAAATAGAAAAAAGAATATTAAATTTATCCATAGCTTTTTCGGTAATATTATCCTTTAACCATTCTGGAGGATAAAACTTTGTAAAAACATTTAGTATTCCTTCGGGATAAGAAGGTAATTTAATATTCTTATGAGGATTTTGATATTCATTTCTTTGAGAAATATATTGAGTTTGTTCAAAAGAATCTAATAAAGAAAAAGTAGAACATTTTTCTACTACTTGAACAATATCGTTATACCAATCATATTCATATTGTCTAGTTTCATAATATTCTTTTAAAAAATTAAAAATAGACATTCCTTCACAATTAGTATAACAATAGAAAAATTTATTATCTTTATAGTAATAAAGTTTCATGCTCGCGCTTTCAGTATCTATATTATGACATATAGTAGGAAAAATAATATATCCTTCCTTCTCTATATATCTATCAGCCCCAAGTTTAGTCATTAATTCAATAATTTTTTCTTCATTTAAATTATTAATTAATTCTTGATATTGACTATTCAAATTAACTCCTCATTTAACTTATTCAATTTTTTTATTAGTTCTCCGTATTCATCAGAATCCCAATTTTCATATCTAAAATTAACACCGTTAGACATATCTACTTCTTCACATCTACTATTAGTTAAAAATAAATCTTCTTTCCTTAAAATACCTGCATCAAAAATAGACCATATTCTTACTTGAGTCCATTCTCCTGCGCGCACTTTAAAAACATCAGATACTAAGTTAGCTTCTTTACCATATTTTGTAGTGTAAGGTCTAATTAATTCTAGTTCTTCTTTAGTCGGGCGCGCCATAATAAAACCATAGTCAGCTTTATTAATAGTAGCTCTACCACCGGCTAAACTAGATTCATTTCTTATATCTTTATTTTCATCAGCCTTTGCACTTACTTGAGTACCAGACATAACAAAAACATTTAGTTCAGAAGCTAAATCTTTTAAAGTTGTTGATAAAATTAAAAGTAATTCATCACTTCTTAATGAATAACCTCGAAATTCTTTTAATAGCGCAGGCCCTATAAAAATATAGTCATAAAATACATATTCTGTATTGTATAATACGTAATTCTCACGAACAGTATTTTTAATTAGTTCATTAGTAGGATTCGGCATTTTTGTAATCTGAAAATTGTCTTGATATTGTTCAATTATTTTTTTAGCTTGAGCAATAACTTTTTCTTCTAGTTTATTAAAATTACCATATTTAAATTTAGACTCATTAATTCCAGTTAAATAAGCAAGAATCATTCTTTGAATCTCTTTAAAATTTTGTTCTGTTGTAATATATAGAACTTTTTCAGAATTTCCCTTCTGCTCCCATTTCATAGTATAAGGATTAAATCTTAACGGAAAAGCAATATAACAAGCATCGGCTACCATATTTCTAGTTTTACCTAAGCCAGAACCACCACTTCTTAGACAAAAGGTTCCTTTTCTCGCGCCTGCCATAACTTCATTAAAAAGTTCTCCTTGAAGTGGAATTCCAATATCAGCGCCTTCATAAGATTCTTCAATTAGTTCGTCTAATCCAGAAAAAACATTCCTAGTTTCAGATACATCGTTTTTTAAAAAATCATGTTCTATTTTCAGAAGTTTTCTTTTTATTTGTTCTACCATTTCAGAAATGGTAAGTTTTTCAAAATTTTTATTTATATCAGTAAATTTAGGATTAGAAGGGTCTTCACAATAAAAATCCGAAGTGTCAAAACCCATCTTGTTAAAACTTCTAAGTACATTTATCTTTTTTAGATGCTCATAGTAATAATCAAAATTATCTTCTTGAGCTAATTCAATAGCATCTTGTAAATATTCTCTACCATTATTAGCAGTATAATATTTTTTTGCAACTTCATTAGAGCTTAAATAGTTTTCTATATCAATAGGCATAATCTTTTTTGCACCTTTTTGATATAAGACAGAAATCGCATCGAAAATATATTTTTCAAATCTACTATGAAAATCAGTTAGATTCAATGTATATTTGTCGGTTTTACTAAGAAGAATCGGATTTTTCATTAAAGTCCCAAATATTTGCAATACATCGGGCTTTTCATTCATCTTCTAACTCACCTATTTCTTCCAAGTGACTTACTATTTTTTTAGTTTTATCTTTCTTTTTGATGATAATAGTATCGCGCGCTCTACGTTGTTCAATTTGTTTTTCAATTATATTTAAAATATCATATTGTTTAGTTGTTTGTTCAATCCAGTATTGTTTAGCATCTTCATAAACATAAGGAACAATACCAATACCACCTTGGCTTTTATCAATACTTCCCTTTTGAATATCATAAAAATAAATTAATGTAAATAATATTCCTTTTAAAGTATATCCTCTTTTTAAGAAAGTTTGAATTTGTTGAGTTAATTTAGAAAAATTTACATTAATTTTTAAATCTTTATAAAGGTAATATTTTATATTTTCTAAATATTCTTCTTGAGTTTCTTTTTTAGTAATATCTTTATAATTACTCTTTCCTTCGCACCAGGTTTTATAACAATCTGTATGATAAAACCAATTTTTTGATGGCATTACCCAATCTATATTTTCTGTTAATTTATTTCTATCAATAGGTTTTTTACAAACTCTACAATGTACTATTCCAAGTCGCGCCATATTATTCAACTCCTTAATAATATTATAACATTTTTTTATTTAGAAGTCAAATTCAAAATAGGGATGAACCTACACGATTCATCCCTATCTCAACCTATATTATTTACACTAACGCTTTCATTTCATCAACTAGCAATTTAAATAAATCTACTTGACTTTCAGTAATTTCAGATAATTTCATTTGGTGTCCAAAAACTTCTTCTACCAATTCCATTATCTTCTTAGCATTATCAGGACTCTTTTTAATAAGAGAAGTCCAAATTTCTTCTGCCTCTTTTCTTACTTCATTAAAGGTTCTTTCATCTATTTCTTCTGGCTTGTCTTTATCTACAATTGTAGCGCCATCTTCAATTCCACTTTGTTCAATAGCTTTACTAAGTGCTTCACTTAATTCAGTATAACCAAATGGAATTTTTTGTGGCAAATGAGGGAATCGACTCCCTGCTAAGAAAGTTGGGTTAGACCTAGTATATAAATATCTATGTCCAATTCCTTCTTTATCATATTCAACATTGATAAAGCCAATAATATCAACAAGCTAATTTACAATATCGTATGCTCTCTTAGGAATATTAGGAGAAAAGATTTCAATAGAATTATCATCATCAATCTTCTCAACTCTTTTTTCTACATGAGCAATAATAATTAAACCATAACCAAGTTTAGTAATTTTTCTCAAAGTAGAATCAAACTCCTTTTTACAAAGAGCATATCCTTTGCCCCAGGCAATATCAGAAATACTTTGAACTCCATTGGCAACACAAATATAATCTTCACACATTTGCCACATTAAACCAACAGTATCAATAGTAACTGTATCATACATTTCCTGGGCTTCTTTTCTTTCAAGCTGTTTAAGAACGAGTTTTAAATCGCTCCATTTATTTATATCAACTGCTTTAACCCCAGCTAAACCATTATATCCTTTTTCAAAAGCAAGCAATAGATTTTTCGGGGCGCGCGAAGCGAATGTTGTCTTACCCACTTTGGCAGGCCCATAAATACAAATATACTTACCTTTTAAATCTCTACTAATTGTGGTAGGTTCAATATTTAAAATATCAATAGCCATATATTATCTACCTCCAATTAGAAACCTAGGTCGCTAAGACCTCCTGTAGCGCTAGGAGTGGAAGTCTTAGTAGCTCTACGCTCAATATCTCTTTCCTTCTGATTTTCAAGTCTATTCTTTCTTTCGACCAAAGCCTCTCTAATATCAGCTTCCTCATAAGCTGCATCACCATCAAGAGGAACTTGAGTACCACCAGTAATCAGAAGTTCACTGACAGAGACTGTACGAGTATCATACTGTGCTTCACCGAAGTCTACCTTTCTAGCAATTTTCTCAACCGTAGAAGAAAAATTTAAACGACCATTGGCTACAACAGTATCTCCTTCATTCCAGAAAGAAGAAATACCACTAGTTACATTTTCATTAGCACTAAAGAAAGGAATAACATCTACCTTTCCACCATACTGAGGAAGTGCGGCAGTTACCTTATACTTCTTAGTTTCAATACCATCTTCATCCAACTCATAACCTTTAGAAATAACGTAGAAAGTAACACCGAACTCTGCGCAAGGTTCAAATTCCTCTTTCTTTACCTTGGTAGCAAAAGAAGCAGTAATTCTTGGGAATGAAACTAATTGTTTGTTATTATTGTAATACTCATTCATCTGAATCTGACCATTAGAAATTCTAATTCTATCAGCTAAGTCTTCACTGCCCGCGGCCGCAATGCTAGTATAAGAGTTCATAATCCTCTCAATATTCTCATAAGCGGGATTAATAGTACCCTTAGTTGTTAATTTACTAGCAAACATATGAACAGGAATTTCCAAAGGCTTAACTTCATCATTAATGGTCTACTCTACCTTTACCTTAATGATACCACCAATAGACTCCATTTCTACGCCATTCTTTTTGAAAGAACCATTCTTCAAATCAATTTCACTCAAAATTCCTTCAATCTTTACTCTATTTTCTGCTTGTCTCAACATTTAATAATACCTCATTTATATAATATTTTTTGGTTCTTTTTGATAAATATAAAGGTTATGAGTAGAACTCATAACCATTAATATAATATTAACTAATTAATTACTCTTCATCGTCAGAAGGAACAAAGATACGGCCTTCATCGGTAATAACTACATAAGTAATATCCTTAGCATCTTCACCCTCGCCAGGAACCTTTTCACGAGTTACAAGACCCTTCTTACTAAGGTCAGTTACATTAGCATTTACAGAACGAGGGGTACGGCCCAAAGCATCGCAAAGCTCAGGAACACTTACACGACCATTATTCTCCTTAACATAAGTAAAAACAGCGTTAGACATTTCAGTTAGCTTCATAATTAATTAACTCCTTTTTAATTTAAAATTTTATTTATTTGGCTTTTGCCAGAAAGTTTATTTTCTTCTCTCTTAACTTTCTGTAAATATTATATCATCGTTTTCTATTTTTTTCAAATTTTGAGATGATATTTTTAGCATTTTAAAAGTTTTACGACTGAATTTTTTTCATCCATTTTTATAGACTTTGCGCCGTAAGTATCTTTACTCAAAAGATTAATAGAATCTGTAGTAATTTTTAATTGAGTTTTATTTGATACTACAATTATACTGCAATTTTCTTCAATAGGCAAAAAATCAACTAAGTTATCTTTTGAATCTTTTAATTTTTGAATCTTCTGTCCTTTAGTATATCTACTACCAATAGAAAAATCTTTTATGTTAGACCTTTTAGATAGTCCTTTATGAGTAATACTAATGATTTCTTTCGTAGTTTTTGGCACTACCCGCGCGCTGACTACATAATCTCCATCATTTAGTTTGATAGCTTTTACGCCTTTTGTTACTCTTCCAGTTTCACTAATATCTCTAGGTACAAACATAAGAAATTGTCCTAAATTAGTAAGAATACCAATTTTTTCACTATCAGTAGTTAAAACATCACAAAGCTCATCTCCTTCATTGAGGTTTAATGCTTTAACACCAACTTGTCTTTTAATATTATATTCTTCTATTGAAGACTTTTTAATCATACCACATTTTGTAATAAAAGTCAAATTATGAACGTTATTATTTTTATTAATTGAAATAGCTGCGACTATTCTTTCGTTTTCACGAAGATTTACAAAGTTATTAATATACACTTTTTCATCTACAGGTAAAATACTAATATTACAACTATAGAAATTGCCATAATTAGTAAAAAATAAAATAGTATCAATAGTTTGTGTAGAAAAAGAATTAAGAATAAATTCTCCATTATCTAATTTAAATTTTACACCAACTCCACCTTTTCTCTGGGTATAAAGAGAGGAAATTTCGTTAATATAAACATTATTATTATTAGTTAAATTTACACTTAAAGATTTAACCTCTTTAGGTTCATCCTCTTCTGCTTCAACATTAAGAATTTTAGTTCTTCTTTCATCGCCAAATTTATTAGCAACCTCAATCAAACCTTTTTCAATTTCTTTCTTTAATAAATCTTCGTTCATTAAAATAGAAGTGATTCTATCTTTTTCAGCTTCTAGCTCTTTTTGTTCATTAATAAGTTTATCAACTTCTAAACGAGCCAGGCGCGCGAGTTTAATATCTAAAATTGCTTTAGCTTGAATTTCAGTAATTCCTAGAAATTTTTGTAAAGCTAATGAAGCATTTTTAGAATCTGCTGCCTCTTTAATAAGACGAATAACTTCATCAATATTATTAATGGCTTTTAACAATCCTTCAATAATATGAAGTCTATTCTTAATTTTATTTAAATCAAAAATAAAACCCTGTCTATATACAGATATCTCATGATTTAGATAGGACTGAAGAGCTTCTTTCCAAGTAAAGACTTTAGGATAACGACCATTTTCAAGCATAGTCATATTTATTCCATAATAATACTGGAGAGAAGTATTCTTATATAGATATTTTAAAACTTTGTCTGGATTGGTTCTACGAGATAGATAAATTTTAATTAACGGAGTAGAGCCAGTCAAGTCATTAAATCTATCTATTCCTGGGTTTTCTTCTGATTCGAGAATCTTTTCTAGTTCTCCACAAATGGTATTAGTATATACGCTATATGGAATCTCAGTTACAATTAAACATTTTTCTGTGTTATCATAACTGATTACAGAACGAAGTTTACAAGACTTACCATTTCCATTCTTTAGGCTTTCTTTTACTTCTTCTTCGTTAAGAAGAATGCTTCCAGTTGAAAAATCTGGCGCGCAATAAATATCTTCAAAACTACAATCAGAATTCCAAAGAAGTTTAATTAGTGCTTCATTTACTTCTCTTAGATTAAATTGAGGAATAGAACTGCTCATTCCAATTCCAATACCCATTGTTCCATTAACGATATTATAAAAACCCTTAGAAGGCAATACAGCTGGATATTGCTCTGTATCGTCATAATTATCTCGCCATTCATTAATAGTATCTTTCGCAATATCTTCAAAAAGATAATTAGAAATATCAGAAAGACGAGAAGCCGTATAACGAGGTGCAGCCCAGTTTCCACTCTCCATTAAGTTTCCATATGAACCTTCAACTTCTACAAGAGGATAACGCATTGCAAATGGTTGTCCTGCGCGCATAATAACGCCCTCACAAGAACTATCTCCATGGATATACATACGCATAGCTGAACCAATACCCTTTAGTGTTTTCTTAAAAGGTTTTGAATGGATAAATTTATCTGTATATAAACAGTAAAAAATTTGTCTTGCAGAAGGTTTTAAGCAGTCTCTTACATCAACTAGCGCACGACTTTGAAGAACTGCACCAGCATATTGAGAAAAAGATTCTTTAATTATTGGGGTTAATTCCATTCTTTTCCTCCTTTTGTTTTATATATTTATAATATATCTATTTTATTTTATTTCCAAATTTTAAATAATTTCATATTTTACTGGAAGAAAAACTGTAGTACATTGTTGCATCCATGGTTTTTCTTTAGTAGCAAATTGTTCTCCATATTCATTACAGATTAAAAGATTACCAATAGTATATTTAATAGTACAATTTTCATAAGGCTCGCCTATTTTTATATTATAAGTTTCAGCTAATATTACTTTTTTAATACACTCAATTATAGCATTAAATTCAAAAAGTAATGTTCCATCGTGTCGAACTCTTTGATATGTAAAATAATCAAATTGTATATTAGGATTATATTCAAGAATTACATCAAAACTAAATTTTTTTGTTTCGATTCTATACCTTAAATTATCTAAATATTGTTCTTTAAACATCCTTTTTAAAATATAATTTGTATATTCTATACGTGTATTTTCAAAAGAAATATTAGGAAAATCCGATTTTTTTAATCTTTCTTTTATAAATTCTATTTCAGTCATATATACCTCTTTTTACTCTTTAACCTCCGAAAAATCAACATTTTCAAAGATAAATTCTCTTCTCGGTTCAACATCTACCCCCATTAAATCTTCAAGCAGCGCAATAGCTTCTGGAGTAGGTTCAATGATATCCATTCTTTGACTTTCTCCAAACATAGAATTTCTCGCTTGCTCTTCTGATAATGCACCCAAACCTTTTGCTCGTGTTACAGTCGCGCCTCTTTTTCCTCTAGCCCGTTCAAATTCTTCATCCGAAAAATAATAACTTTCTAATTTCCCATTTTTTACAATATAAAGCGGAGAACGAAGCCAGCATAGTCTGCCCTCTTCTAAAAATTTTGGAGCTAAATAGTGAAGTGCAGCCATAATTAACAAACCAATATGATAACCATCACTCAAGTTGTTCCATTTTTTCAAATGGCTTAGACTATATTTTACTCATTAAATGAGAATGCTCTTTCCAATTACGTACCAATAGTAGTTGTACTCTCCTTCACGGAGATAGTCGTTACAGGCTTCATTTATTAATCCATTCCTTTTTCTTTTTACTATATATGGGTAAGTTTTTATAACTTCTTCCCCATAACATAGCTTGAAAAGCTTGATAAGTTATTTTTTCTTTATAATCTTCATATATTTGTTTTGCGGTTTCTTTCATATAGCGTGTTCTACATTTCATAACTTCTTCGTCTGTTAAACAAGCGCCTTCTGATTTTCCGCCATTGGTAGCCTCATACATATAATATTTCTTATTATCTTCAGTATACACTTCTGACTTAATTTCTTTCCAAGTAGAGCCATCCCAAATACTAGCAAAAGCACTAAAAGAAATTTTATCTTTAAACTTTTTGTATACTTCACGTCGGCGCATATGTAAATCATAACATTCTCTAATATAACTAACTTCTTCATTAGTTAATTTAGTTCTTCCGTTATTTTCACATCTGCTATTTCCGCCGCCTTCATTACAATTATAACCGAAACCTTTATATGTATTATAATATGCTATCCAATACTTTTCTTTTTCATCTAATTCATCTAAAGAACATTCCTCAATTATTTCATATTCAAAAGCATCTACTCCATATTTTTGAATTGCTAACTCAATAGGAATATCTGTTTTATATTGATGTTCTTTAAATCTTCGTTCTATATCGTTAGATTGTCCTATATAAGATTTACCATTTTCTTTTTTGGTTATTTTATAAATACCTATCATTTTAATTCCTCCTTTTTAATAAGAAGGAATGGATTAATTCTGATTCCCACGGTATTCCCTTTATCTCACCATATTCCAGGTTTAGGGTTTCTTAGTCAGCTTATTCGTCTTTGGATATATCCCATTATCTCTTTATAGTTTCAATGAGAAGTCTTATTTCACTGATACCGTTAGCCTACATTTATATGTAATCTATCCTTACATTTATATGTAGACCCTCTTGGTTAAGAGTAAAGCATTTTTGGACAGTTCTTTAAGTTCTATCCGCATCAACACAAATTGCGATTTTTCCATATCTAAGTTTTTTACTATCATACTTTCCTGGATTAATATTCATTGCGCTAAGAAGAAGTTTAATTTCTTCGTTCTGAAAAATCTTTTCTTCTGGATGGGCAAGACAATTTAAAAGTTTACCTCTAATACCAAGAATACCATATTTCTTAATATCTCTCGCTACCGCCATTGAAGCTGCCGCAGAATTACCCTCTACAATTAAAAGTGTAGAGTCTTCTCCTAAAAATTCTGCATCCTTTAACTTATCAGAAGAAAAAACTTTCTTTTTCTGATTTTTTTCAATATCCTTAGTGGCCTCAAGAACCTGACGTCTAGCTCGTTCTGCCGCAGCTTCTGCTTTCTTTTCTTTAGTTAAAACTTCAACAATCTTTTCAAATTCATTTTTATTCTTATAAACAAAATCTTTAATTGCTTCACTAAAAACAGTTTGGGTATATCCTCTAAGTTCTGGATTTTGAATTTTATTTTTAATCTGATTCTGATAGATAGGATGGGGATGATGAATATTAATAATATACACTAATCCCTTTCTAATCATATCAGCGTCAAACTCACCCTTGGACAAAGAGTTAATAGTTCTCGTAAAAGCGGTTTTCGCACCAGTTATTGGAGTACCGCCTTCTGCATTTAAGGCGCCATTAGAAAAGACGTAAGACTCTTCTTTTCCAGCGGTCCACTGTGCAAAAACCTCAACTTCAACTTCATCATCAAATTCTTTATATCCATAAATAAAATTCTTATGAAGAGGATTTTTAATTCTACTTTTAGCAAAATCTTTTAATCCGTTCCTAGAAAGGAACCTTTCGGTTCTTCCATTATATTTTAATACAAAAGTAACATTAGGAATAAAATATGAAGTTAATTCTAATTCTTCTCTTATTCTATTGTAATCAAAACATTTTTCATCTTCATTAAGATGGAAGACTTTTTTATTAGGAGAAAACTTAATAATAGTTCCAGTCTCATCGGTCGGCGCGCCTTGTTGAGCAACTTCCATTTCAGGAATACCATCATTAAATTTTAAATACCAAGTATATCCATCTCGTTTTGTCCACACTTCAAAAGTTTTAGAACAAACACAAACAGCGCTAGAACCAACGCCATGAAGTCCTCGAACTTTTTTATAGTTATTTGTATCAAATTTACCACTAGAATGACTTTTGGTAAAAAGTTCAATTAGAACTTCCTTACAGTCAGCATTCTCTCCATGAGGTACTCCACGACCCCTATCTTCAATTTGTAAACAATCATCTTCCATATCAACAGTAATGACATTTCCTCGTTTCATAATAGCTTCATCACAAGCATTATTAAGAATTTCAAGAAACGCATTAAAAATTCCGTTCTGTCTATCATCACCTAAATACATAGATGGAGTATCTCTACACGCTGTAGCAAAATCTTTAATTTTTATTGAATCAGCATTATAACTCACACTTTATCCTCCTTTCCATATATACTATTATTATAACAAAAAATAAGAGGAAAATCAAATTCCTCTTATTCCCAATTATAAACTTTTTCAGTTCTTTTCTTTTTTGAGAAATGGTCTGTATAAATCCAAATTAGTTCTTTTTTAGCTCTTGTAGCAGCAACATAAGCTAATCGCTTTTCTTCATCATTCCTAGGAATAACTCCGTAAACAACAACATGGTCATTCTCTAGTCCTTTTGCAGAATGAGCAGTTAAAACTTTGACAGTATCTTCTCTCATTTTGTTATTAAAATCAGAAGTAGTTAAGTCACCACGTTTAAAAGTGTCACAAGGAATATTTTTTTCTTCTAAAAAACTTTTTATTTTATCTAATTGACTATTAGTTCTAGTTAAAATAAACCATTTGCCGTAATCTTTTTGCTCTTCTATTTCTTCGGCAATAGGAGTAAAATCACGAGAAACTATTCCACCATCATGAACTTTTTTAACAGCACCTTCATAATCTACCTTAGGACAAACTTTTTTTGGAATTTTTCTTTGGAGCGTTCTTAGAAATTTTGTAGCAAATGAAAGAATATTATATCCTGTACGATAGTTATTTTCCATCTTATAGACTGTTACAAGTGGATCATTATACAAATCAAAGAAATAAGTTACATCACTACCTCTAAAACTATAAATACATTGGTTATCGTCACCAACAACAAAGAAATTATCTGGTTGTAACATACCAAATAAAAAGAAATATTGGTCTGAATCAATATCTTGAAATTCATCCACTAAAAGATGAGAAATATGTCTTATTGCTTCTGGATGGTCTTGAATTTCTTCAAATAGTTCATCAAATTGTTCATCATTAATTAATTTACTAGTATCTACTCCCGCACGCAGTAGTAATTGATTAGCATAACCATGAATAGTTCCAATATAAATATTATTAGCTTGTTCACCAATTCTTTCTTTTATTTCATCTGCGGCCGCGTTAGTAAAAGTAATCGCAACAATGTCTTCAATATTTTCTTGTGTATCTAAAAGATATTTAATTCTCTCTGTCAAAACTCTTGTTTTTCCACTTCCGCTTCCAGCAATAACTAAAATATTTTTAGCATTAGAGGTTACTATCTCTTTTTGAATATCGTCTAATTGGGTATACATTTATTCATCTCCTTTATTTTAGAATACACAAAAAAGAATAAGAAGTCAAATTTTGACTTCTTATTCATTCTCGTCTATATAATCATCTTCAAGTACTTTCCAAGTTGACATACGATTATACAATTTACCAATATAGTGATTGCCGCCTGCTTCAGTATAATCTTTATAAAGTTCTTGTAAATTTTCATATACATAAATCGGTAGAGTTCGTTCATCTTTATATCTATAATAAATATTTTCAATTTTTTGTCTTAAAACGTCTACCATATTCTTTTTTAATAATTTTATAACTTCTTCATTACTTTTACTTGTGTTTTTTATTTTATCTATTTCTCCCTAAAATTTATTATAAACTTCATTACTTATATCCATTAAATATTGCTATCTATCAGCTAAATATTTTTTTCTAGTTTCATGGTCATGGTCTATAAGATAATTAGGAATTAATTTATCTAATATATCTTTCATTTGTTTTTCATATTCTTCTTGCTATTTCTATTTTTTCTTTTTGAAAAGTTTTACTGGTTTTCCAAAAAATTTTAAAATATTAGAAATAGCAACAACTGCCGCGCCAATTAGAACAATTAAGTTACAAATAGTTTGAAAAGTTATCATCTTTCTCTCTCCATTTATTTCACTAATTTGTCATTATGCCAGCGAGTTTTTACTAAAAATTTATTATTTAAGATATCTGAAAAATTTTTTATATTTTTTAGTTCCCAATAAGGAATTCTATATAAAGATATATTGTTCGCTAAACAATAACTATTCTTCTTTCTATCATATTCTGTTTGAAGTAAAAATTTCTGGCGCCCTCTGATAGGTTTAAAATGGTATTCTCCATCTACTTCTATTATAATATTTTTTTCATAAAGGTAAAAGTCAAAACGTAAAGCTCCATTTTTTAAGTCTTGAAAGGTTTTCTCTCTTATAAAGTTAATTTTTTCTTTTTGTAGTATTTGAATTATGTGCATTTCATAGCCACTCATTTTTTTTCACCATAAATAAGTAGAGATGGAGTATAGCTTATCCACTTATTAAATGAATGACAATCGGCAAAAGGAGGCGAACTATGGCTTATATATTAAAACGAACTGGTAAAACCCCTAATATTCCATTTCAACATTTTATCTGCGACACTTTAGAAGATATGGATAAAATAGATTTACGAGGCACCCTTACTAAGGTTCCAATGGGAAGTACTTGTTATGTTATTGATACTGGCGCAATCTATTTTCTAAATGGTCAAGATTAGTGGATTAAAAAGCCTTCTTCCGGTGGGTCTGGGGGAGGAGATGAACCAGAACCAGAACCTCCTACAGATAACGTCATTATATATGATGGTGGAGACGTACATGGATATTAGGATGAAGGTTTTGAGGACACCATTTTAATTTACGATGGTGGAGATATTAATGAATATTAAAAGGTGATACTATGGCGGAAATTCTTTATAAAGCTACAATTAAATTTCGGCGCGCCACTTCCGCTGAATGGATTACTATAAATCCTACTTTAAGAGAGGGAGAACCAGGTTTTGAAATGGATACCGGCAAACTAAAGGTCGGGAATGGTACAACAGCTTGGAAAGAGCTGCCTTATATTGGCGGTGATTCTATTAATGTTGATACCGATGATGTATCCATTGTAGTCGATGGACTTGGTAAATTATCATTAAAAGGATTTGCAGAAGCACAAGCTGGACAAATTCTTAGAAAAGGTGCTTCTGGTAACTTAGAATGGTACACTCCTACTCCTAGTGAGGGCGGCGGGCTAAATGGAATCACTATTGGTGGAGTAGATGTTCCAATTGAGGATAATAAGGCTAATATTCCAATTGGTACAAATGACACTCTTGGCGTTATTAAGAGTAGTAATGAAGATAATAAGATTAAAATTTTAGCCGATGGAACTGCTGAAGTTAATTCATTAGAAGTAGATAGATTAAAAAATAAAGAAGGTTTCTATCTAATTCTCGATGGTGGAACCGCAACATTATAAAATGGAGGAAAAATGAATGGCTGAATTAAAAACAAGGATTCAACTTAGACATGATACTGAAGCCAATTGGCAATCAGTGGCTGGAACTTTAATTCCTCTTGAGGGTGAAGCTTGTTTAACCATTGATGGAGAAAATAAAGGTCGCGTTAAATATGGCGATGGTGTTACTACTTGGGGCCAGTTACCTTATTCTGGCGGCCAGGATATAGTAGAAGTTGATGCTGGAAATGTTAGTTTTGACCAGGATTTAACTTTTACCTATGCTTTCGGTAAATACACTCCTGGCGGTGATGGTCAAGTTACTGTTCCTGCAGAAGGAAAAACTTTAGAGCAATTATTAACTGATGCTTTCGCAGAAGAAAAGAATCCTACTATTACTCAACCTACGGTTTCTGTTTCTTCTAGTCAAATGAAAGCTATGGAAGCTGGTAGCAATATTACTGTTTCTTATAATGCTACTCTAAATAAAGGTTCTTATTCTTATGGTCCTGATACTGGTATTACTGCTACTTCTTGGACCGTTCAGTTAGGAGAAGAATAGTTAACTACCGCAACAGGTACTTTTACTTAGATATAGGTTGGAGATAGCACTAATTTAAGAATTACTGCTACCGCTCAACACGGAGCCGGCGCAATCCCTGTAACAAATTTAGGCAATGAATATGCCGAAGGTCAGATTAAAGCTGGTTCTAAATCTGGTCAAAGTGCTGCTGTTACTGGATATCGTCAAATTTTCTATGGAGTAAATAATGCTACTACTCCTTTGGATAGTGCTACTATTCGCTCACTTACCCCTGGGGGAAAAGCTGCCGCAGCTATGACTATTAATAGTATTAAGGCTCAAGCAGATACAAAAAGAATTATTATTGCTGTACCTCAATCTTCTGGTCTTGAAGTAACCGCTGCTAATATTACTTCTAGTTTAAATGCCGATGTAACTTCTAGTTATGTAAAGCAAGAAGCTCCGGTCCAAGTTGAAGGTGCAAATGGCTATACTGCTGTTCCTTATGATGTTTTCGTTTATCAACCAGCATCTATTGATGCTACTGAAGACCATAAGGTAGTAATAGGATAATAGGGAAGGAGGAAAGATAAATGGCTGTAATTAATAAATAGATTGCTTATATGGCTTTACCTCTAAGTATTCGTCGTGGTAATCCATTCCCTATTGATGAATATTCAGTTTGGTATGATAAAGCCGCAATGGAGAACTATGCTCAAACTAGTCCTGTCGCCTATGTTGGTCAAATTTTAAGTTTGGTCAATGAAACTGAAAGTACTGTTGAAGCATATATGATTCAAAATACTGCTGGCGCGCTTGTAAAATTATCTGCTACCACTAGTTCTGGAGATTTAACTGAGGATATTCTTGAACTTCAAGGTAAAGTTTCTAACTTAGAAACTTCTGTTGGAACTAAAGGCGAAGAAAGTACAGTAACAGCTACAGATCTTTGGTCCGCTATTGATGAGGTAGTTGCTGCTTATATCGCCGCTGATGCAGTAATTGATGGAAAATTTGCTAATTATTATAATAAAACAGAAACTGATGGTAAAATAGATGAAAAAGTTTCTGTTGCTATTAGTTCTACTTATAAACCTGCTGGTACAATTGCTTTTGAATCTTTACCTGCTTTAGCTGCTACAGAAGAGGGCAAGGTTTATAACGTAAGTAACGCTTTCACTACAACTGAAAATTTCGTAGAAAGTACTGGAAAATCATATCCTGCTGGTACAAATGTAGTTTGTATTGATGTTGGTGAAGATGAGTTTAAATGGGATGTACTTTCTGGCTTTGTTGACCTAAGTGCTTATGCTACTACTGAATCACTTAATACTGCTTTAGGAAATAAAGTTGATAAAGTTGCTGGTAGTTCTTTAGTGCCTGATGCTGATATTACTAAACTACAGGGTTTAGCAAATATTAAAACTGTTGAAGAAGGTGAATTAAATCTTTCTGAAGAAGGCGAGCTAAGTGTTGTTGCTATTGACCAGTCTAAAGTTACTGGTTTAGCTGGCGCTCTTGCTGGAAAAGTTAATGTTGAAGCAGGCAAATCTTTAGTTTCTGATGAATTAATAACCAAATTAACTGATTTACCTAATTTAGATAATATTGTAACTACCGAATCTGGTATGGAAATTATACTTCCTGATTCAGCTATAAATACTCCATATTAGTTAATTTTATCAGAAGAAGTTACACAACCTGCATTAAGTTCTTGCACTAATTTAATTATTAATAGAGGAAATTCTTTAATAGAAATTAAATGGAAAGATCCAGATAATATCGTTTCTGATAACGCTGCTACTTCTGAGTGGAAATATACGAAGGTAATTAGAAAAATAAATAGTCAGCCCGTCGATATTAATGATGGAACAGAAGTAGTATTAAGTAGTATTAAAAATCAATATTCTGAGAATGGTTTTATTGATCTAGACGTTGATAATGAAAAAGAATACTACTATGGATTCTTTGCAATTAATAATGATGAAATTTCTGATAGTGGAGCTTTTATAAAGGCAGATAAATATCAACCATCTTCTAATAAAGGAGTTTTTGGAGTCTCTTGGGATACTACTAATTCATCACCAGAATTAACTAGATTAACAATTGATACAGATCCAAATCATTTTGTAACTGTAAATATAGATACAGAACCTGTTCCTGCAGTCGGAACAGGAGAAGGTTCTTCTCCTTTTGACAATTATCTTCCATGGATGGGAATGGAAGAGTATAATATTGTTAATGGAGAAATATTATATAAGCAAGGAGAAGAAGGATTTTCTCGAAGCTCTTATGATACAATGGTATATATTCCTGAATTCTGGTATTATATAGAAAGAATTTAGGGTAATGTTCGTTTTTATATTTCCAGTGAGCCAAGAGAAAATTTTTCTAAACATCCTGGTTCTAATAAATACATTTCAAGATATGAAATAATTGAAAATAATGGAACTTATATGTCTATTAGCGGATATTCTCCTAAGGTTTCTATAGATATTGGAACTATGAGAACAAATTGTTCTTCCAAAGGCAATGGTTGGCAATAGGATGATTTCATGTGTTATCAGGCTAGAAATCTATTATATTTAGTAGAATTTGCTAATTTTAATAGCCAAAATATGCTAGGAAACGGAATTTCAGGAGATTCCGCAGCCCATAATACTGGAGAAACTGATGCTATGATCTATCATACTGGTAGAGCAGAAGGTACAAATAATTTAAGTGCTGTACAATATAGACATATTGAAAATCCATATGGAAATGTTTATACATTTGTTGATGGTATTTTAATTAATGAACATGAAGTATTTTTATGTACAGACCCACAATATTATGGGAATGAAATTACTGAAAATTATTTAAGCACTGGAATTACTACTCCCGATAGTAATGGCTATCCTAAAGATTTAATTTTTTCTGATTCTTATAGTTGGGCTCTTATCCCAAGTAAATTGGGTGGTTCTACTTCTACCTATTTATGCGATTATTATTATTAGGCTTCTGGTCTCCGGATTCTCTTGGTTGGGGGTACTTGGAGCAGCGGTGTCGGTGCTGGTTTCTGGTGCTTCAATGCGGTCTTGGCGGCGTCGTAGTCGGGCTCGAATGTCGGGGGTAGAAGTGTCTTTATAAAATAGAATAGTAACTAAACAAATAATATCAACAAAATTATAATAATTAAATTCTCGGGACTATCCATGCCACTCCGGATTCTCTTAGTTGGTGGTAACTGGAACAACGGTGACAATGCTGGTTTCTGGTACTTCAATGCGAACTAGGCGACGTCGTAGTCGAACTCGAATGTCGGGGTTTAATATATTATTTTTCTTTTGGCGTGGGTTTTTCCATACCTCTTGGTAAAAATATAGCTCTACAGGACAATACCTAGTAAGAAATTGAACGGAATTGGAGGAAAATAATATATTATGCCAAAACGAATAGGCTTTTTATATGAAAAAATGTTAGATAAAACTTTTATTTCAAATTCCATCCTGAAAAGTGCAAAAGGTAAAAAAAATAGACGAGAAGTAAAAAAAATTCTAAATAATATTGAATATTACACAAACCTTTTGTTTAATTTGCTAAAATAGGAAAAATATATTCCATCTAAACCTAAACAAAAAGAAATTTTTGATTAGAGTAGTCAAAAATATAGATAGATAGAATACACTAGATTTTTCCCAGATTAGATAATACAATATATGATAGTTGATATTATGTAGCCAATTTTTATGAAACATATGTATCCTTGGTCTTGTGCTTCCTTACCAAATAGAGGAGGATCAAGACAGTCTAAATATTTAAAAAATAAATTAATAAGCGATAAAAAAGGCACAAAATACTGTTTATATTTAGATATAAATAAATATTTTCCGAGTATAAATAAAGAAATAATAATAAAAAAAATTGAACATAAAATAAAAGATGGTAAGATGATAAAGCTAATTAAAGATATTATTTATACTTGTGATAAAGGTTTAGGAATAGGCTATTATCTAAATCAATGGTTAGCTAATTTTTATTTAGAAGATACTGACTGGTTCATAAATTCTCAAAAAGGAGTTAAATATTATTGTCGATATATGGACAATCTTACAATTCTTGGCCCAAATAAAAAACTTTTACACGAAGCAAAAAATGAAATAATAAAAAAACTATAGGAAGAAAACTTAAAAATAAATAATGATTGGCAAATTTTTCTAGTTGATAAAAGAATGATTAATTCAGTAGGATTGCGCTTTAATCATAAAAATATATTATTAAGAAAAAAAACTAAATTAAAATTTGTTCGATAGTGTAAAAAAATTATTAAAAAACAAGCCAATAGAAAAAAAATTCCTTGTCATCAAGCTACAAGTTTATTAAGTAAAAATGGTTTTTTACATTAGTTTAACAGCTCAACTATTAAGAAAAAATATTTTAGTTAGATTAATATTAACTTAATAAAAGAGGTGGTAAGAAATGAAAATAAGAAGTAATGACGCCCCAGCTAATAATTTTAGATTAGAAAAGAGCCCTAGAAATCCTAATTTATCTATAGTTTCTTTTTTTGAAAATATAAAACCTTTTACAGAACAATTAGAAGATGGTTAGATCATTACAGGTTATGAATATGATGAATATACTATTAAAATTCCTAAATGCAGTAAAAATGATGTTTAGGTAAATTTTAATAACTTATTTAATTAGGCAAAACTATCTGAAAAATCTTTAGAAGAAAAACTTGAAGAAAGTAACTCTATAATTTCTATATTATTATAGGGGTGATGTTATGGGAATTTCTTTAAAAGATAATAATAATAATGAAATTATAATTATAAATAAGAATAAAAAACCAAAATTAATTAATAATGAATTAATAGTTAAAAATAGATGCTTTAATAATATTAAATTAGCAAATATGTATGCTTCTAATTTTGAAATACAAGGAAATTCTACTGTAGAATGTAAGCCAATTTCAAATACTCCTATTAATTTAAAACTTTCTTTTTTATATACTCAAATTGGAACAGGCGATCCCTCTCCAACTAATATACGAGAAATTATAGGAACATAGCAGATTAAAATAATTTAGACTAATAATATTGATGAAAAAAATTTTATATTAAATTTTCCAAATGAAATCTATGGAGGGGACATAGATTTTTCTACTGGTCTATTTAAAAAAACTTGGGAAATAATTAATAGTTATAATAATGAAGAACTTCCTGGACAGTGGATAAGTGATAGAGATATATATTCTAACGAATCTATTCCTTCAATAGGGGCAAAAGTAGTATATAAATTATCTACTCCGATTATTCAATAGTTTTAGAAAATCTATATAAATGGAATGACAAGTACTAATTTTTTCAGTTCTAATTATTCTAATTGTAATATAACTATTTCAGGCCTTACTAGTATTGGAAATATTCTTAAAGATTTACAGGAGGAGTAAAATGTCAATAAAATTAAAAGATTAGAATAATAATGAAATATTTATTGCAGGAACAAATTCCGAAGATTTTATTAATGACAAAGTTTTGAGAAATGATAAAACTTGGAGTTCTAATAAAATTGTGGAAGAATTATATCCTACTTTTCAAAAAGAAGGAAATCCTATTATATGCTATCCTGTAGAAAATTATCCGTTAAATGTAAAGGCTACTTTTTTACCCAAGCAAGCGGGAACTGGTGACCCAAGTCCGGATAATGTAAGGCCGATTTCTGGGTATGACAGTGTGACGGTGACCCAATCCAAAGACGAAGCCCAGGTGAAGCAAATTACCCTCACCCTTCCCGAGACTATCTATGGCGGTACGGTGGATACGGTGACGGGGGTGGGGAGCAAGACTTGGGGCTATATTGCCAGCTATAACGGGGAATCTCTTCCGGGAGAATGGATTAGTGACAGGGATGTGTATTCTGCTGGGGCAAGCCCCACCGCTGGGGCACAGGTTGCCTACCAGCTTGCAACTCCCGAACCCTTCCAAGCTACCGGCAACCAGGCCTTGCCCGCTGTGGCTGGCCTAAACATGGTCTACACCGACGGGGACAGCTTAATTATATCAGGGAAAGAAGATATTAAATATACTATAAATCAAATAACTTCAAATATACAAAATATTAATCAAATACAAGAAATTAATAATATTTTATTAGGAGTAGAGTGAAATGATTTCAATTGAAAGAGCATATGAATTAAGAAAAATTATTGAAAAAGCAATGGCTCTTCTAGATGATGCTGAATTATCAAAAGGTATTGAGTTACTTCCATCTTTAAAGTATAATGGGAATTTAATATCAAATGGAACTAAAGTAAAATTTAATAGTAAAATATATAAAGCTTCTGTTGATTTATATGATACAGAATAGAATAATCCAATTAATGCTTCTACATTATGGGAAGAAATATTATATAAAAATGGAATAAGAATTATTCCAGAATTTATTACGGTAACAACAAAATTTTCAAAAAATGAATTAGGATATTGGAATGATACTATATATTAGTCATTAGTAGATAATAATGTATATAATCCAGAATAGTATAGCTAGAATTGGCAAATATATATAGAAGAATAAAAGAGAGGTAGAAATACCTCTCTTTTTCTTATCCAAAAATTTTATTATAAGTGCAATCTTGTAGAGTTAAATCATCTCGAAAACCAATAAATTTCGCATGACGTAAACCTCCTGTCGGATGTACTTCCATAGCTGTAACTTCAATCGGCCGCATCGAATAATCCTTATAATTCTTCTTAATTTCATCCGAAACGCCACTAATAAAACCAATCGGAAAAACTTTGTTATCCTTTAAAATTCCAATCTCTAAACTTCCCGCCCAATTATAATAATAAGGTTTAGTTACTGGAATAATAGTTTTTCCCATACTATAATCTCTATAATGTTCTCCTTCTTCAAGTCGCTCTCCAGTGACTTCATCAATCCAATACTTCCATGTACCAATTTCCTTACCAGTATATTCCTTAGTAGGAGGGGTGGCTTTACCAGTAAAGAAACAATCAATACTTTGCGCCAGCTCCTTTTTAACTTTCAAAGTCTTTCGAGCTGTGCGTTTACCAGGTTGAGGAATTGAATCTTTCTTAGTCATAACAATTCCTTCGCCATCATTAGCTAGAATAGTTTGAAGATTTTCCCAAAGTTCTTCTCCACTTGAATATTTTGCATATTCAACATATTCACTTTGATAAGCATACGCCCTATTCATAAGATAATTGAATCTATCGACCGCGCGCTTTGTAAGGAAAGATACTCCATTCCAAGCCCAGATATCAAAAATATAATAATGAAGTTTCATACCTTTTTCTTGGCGTTCAATAGCCTTATCTTCTTTACAGCCCATAATAGTAGTCACGTTTTGAGAGCCTTCCTTTTCAGGAAAATATAATTCACCCAAAAGACAAGTACCATTGGGCAAAGATTCAAAGAAAGAATGAAGATGTGGAACGTGACCAATCTTATTTAAAAAACTTCCATTAACGCTTCGAGAGCGCCCTTGCAGTTTCATCTCACCATCAAGACTTTTAGTAAAACGCCAATACGCACCATCCATTTTGCGGGCGCCAAAATAATCACCAGAAAAAATCATCATTTTTGTATCATGTTTTGCATCGCCCTTATAAGATTTTGGAAAGCTCCAGTATTTTTCACTCTCTAATTCGTTAAAGTCGATATTATCAATAACTAAATTTTCCATATATCTTTTCCTTTCCTTCAAAGTTTCTATATAAATTATAACTTATTTTTTAAAAATTTTCAAATTAATTAAGAAATTTTCAGCTTCTCTCATTAAATCATCTATTGTTCCATTATTATCAATATAATAATCATATCTAAAATTCTCAACTTCTGCATCTGCATGATTAGATTGAGATTTTTCTTTTGCTTCTTTTCGATCAATAAAAACTGCAATGGCGCCAAATCTAGTACAAAGCTTTTGAATTTCTTTTGGTTCTCTACAATGAATAAAAACAATTCCCTTTTCTAAAACTCCATAAATTGACCATTCATCTTTCTAAAGAGAAAGCGCTTTTTCAATTTTTTTAAAAGGTACATTATTCCATTTTGTCAATAAATCTTTTAAATCACTAAGAAAAGCTCTGTTCTCTGGAGTTTTAGTCCCATCCCATCCACACTCAGTAGCTATATATTTTACAAAATCAACGGTTGATATATTACCAACATAAGGTTCTCCAATTAATTTTTTACAACAATTAACAAATTCATCTTTTCCCGCGCCGGGGAAACCGTTAATAACTATAATTTCCATATTTATTCCTCTATTTTCCAAATTAATTTCTAAGCTAATTGATTCATTGTTTCATCCTAAAAATTATTCATCCATTCAATAAAGTTTTCACTAAAGAAATATACGCTATCACATACTACTACTGAACTAGGAATTGAAAATGCTAATTTTTTAATTAATGGTTTCTTATCGAATATTTTAATAATTTTAGAATTATTAAAAATTTTAATTATTTTCTCATTAATAAAATCAGTATTATGATGATATAAATATTTTTCATATTGATAGCTACAATAAATATTAGATAAAGTTGGAATTAATCCTTCAGCATCTTTTACACTATCTAAAATCTTCAAAGTTGCTTCAACTTGAGAAATTAAATATTCAACATTATGTTCTTTTTTAAACAAAAGAGAATTAGTTCTAGTAACTGATTTTTTATTATCTCTCCAAAGATAAGTCACTTCTTGAACATGAAATCGTCTTTTAGCTAAAAAGGCCGCAACTAAATTAAAATAAGCATCTTCATTATATTTAATATTATCTAAAAATCGAATATTATTATCTTTTAAAAAATCAACTCGATAAATCTTTCCATGAAGCCAAGTAGTATTATTATCATTATCAATAACCCCGCCTGTGCCACCTTTTTCATCTCTCATAATCTATGAGTATAACATATCTACGTTATGACCAATAGCCTCACGATGTAAAATTTCCACAGCGCGCGGATAAAGTAAATCATCTGAATCCATAAACATTACATAATCTAAATTTAAATCAGGATTCTGTTCTTTTTGCTTATAAATTGCATCTAAACCCATTTGTCTTGCTAATCCAGGACCTATATTTTCATTTAATTTTCTATAAATAATATTTAGTTTATCTTTAAACTAAAAAACAATACTTTGAATATCTTCTTCACTATTATCATCTACTATATAAACTCTAAAAAGTTTTTTAGTCTAAAGACATAAAGATTCTAATGCCTATTTAAATAATTCTTTATTGTTATGAACTGGCATTATAATTGTTACCATCATATCACCTCATTATATTTATAATAAGCATCATAAATATCCCTAAAGATACTAGGTTTTGTTTCGTAAGCTTTTTGAATATCTTTTAAGAATTTTTCAATTTTAATAGCTGCATAATTCTCTTTTTTAAGAGAAATTCTTTTTGTATTTTTTTTACTTAATCTACATTGTTTTTTAAGTTTTCTAAAATTAAAAAAAGAAGTTTGAATCTTAATTTTAAATCCCCAATATAAATTAACAATTTTAGCTACTTCAATCATAAATAAATGACTAATATTATTAGGATCAACATTTTTTAGAATTATTTCTTCTTTTTCTTTACTTAAACTATACATATTAATCATTGCTGTAGTTATAATTCTATCATATAAATTATGTTTTTCTTCTATTTGTGTATAATCCATATTATCCTTCCTTTTAATTATTTAATAAATATACTTATTCATTTTATTATATTATATCATATTTTTTAAGTAAAAGCAAATTTACTAGAGATTATAATAATATTAACGACTTTTTATTAGGAGGTAATGATAAATGGATATGTTATTTTTAGTTGGCGCGATGAGCGTTATTATTTGGTATATAATAGATAGACTTAAAGAATTATGGGTTAATGTTCCTTATAGTAAATATATAACAGTCGGAATTTCTGCAATTCTTTCTTTTGCTTGTGCTTTTTGTTTTTCACTGGATATTTTAGTTGGACTAGGTTTAATAGCAGAGGTATCTATAATGGGATAGATACTAACCGCGCTAGTTTTTATGGGTGGAAGTTCTGCTGTATCTGAATTAATTGGTCTTGTTAAAAATGCAACTGATGTTATTCGGATTAAAAATGAAAATATGACTGTAGAATATACAATTCCCGAAACAACTACCGTAGCTACTCCTACTACAACTACGGTTGAAGCAATTCAATTACCACAAACAGAAGAGATAGTTGATGAAAGCAATGTAATAATTGAAGAAAGTACCACAGTTGGCTAATATAAAATGAAAAATAATTATAATTAAAAGGAGAAAAGTTTCAACTTTTCTCTTTTCTTTTTAAAATTTGAAAAATAATGAAAATCTTGAGATAATAATTACAGAAAAGTTAAGACGCAGACAGCGAGAGATTTTTCCGAAGTAGCTTAAATGGAAAAAGCCCTGAGCGTTAAATTCAGTATTTAAGGGTTCGAGTCCCTTCTTCGGAGATATTGCGTCTAGCTTTTACTTTATTGAGTAAAAGGAGAAATGTTAAATGAATTTTGCACAAGCTGCTAAGAATACTACCGATAAGTTTACTGAAAATGGAATGAACGCTTATTCCCGTTTGGATAGTAATGTTTTATCTCTTTTTGGTGTCATCGGTGCTTTGAGAAATCGAAGTGTGAAAGACATTAGTGAAATGTTTACAAATTCCTTTAGAGAAAATCCTGAATTGACTACTAAGATGTTGTTTTATGCCGGTAACATTCGTGGTGGTTTAGGTGAGCGTAGAACTTTCCGTATTTGTCTTAAAACTTTGGCAAATATTGCGCCTAAATATGTAGAGAATAATATTAAGTTGATTCCCCATTTTAATCGTTGGGATTCTCTTTTTGTTCTTACTGGAACAAAGTGTGAGAAGGTAATGTGGGATTTGATTAAGGAAACCTTTAAAGAGGATCTAGTTAATTGCGCGAAGGGCAATTCTGTAAGTCTTCTGGGTAAGTGGATGCCTTCTGAAAATGCCTCTTCTCCTGAGACTATTCATCTTGCACGGCGCGCTATCGGCGTGTTGGGTATGACTAGCAGAACTTATCGTAAAGCTCTGTCTAGATTGCGCCATGCTATTCGAGTTGTTGAGAGAGATATGTCTGCGAATAATTGGGATGAAATTATTTATGATAATGTTCCTTCTTATGCTATGAAGAATTATTCCGATGCTTTCCGTAGACATGATGAAGATAGATTCAACGAATATGTTGCAGGTTTAAAGACTGGCGAGTCTAAAGTCAATAGTTCTGTCCTTTATCCTTACGACCTTAAAGAAAAATCAGATAGAATTAGTGGCAGCAATATGCAAGCTAGAAATTTGCTCCAGGCTCAGTGGGATGGACTTCCTAATTATGTCGAAGGTAAAAATAATTATATTGTTATGGCTGATGTATCTGGCTCAATGAGTGGACGGCCTATGGCAATGTCTACTAGTTTGGCGGTTTATTTTGCTGAAAGAAATAAAGGGTATTTCCATAATCTTTATATGACTTTTACTGATAATCCTCATTTTATTACTCTTAAAGAGAATGACGACATTTATCAAAAATTAGCAAAGGCTGAAGGGACGGATTGTGGATATAATACTAATTTAAATAAAGCTTTCGATTTAGTATTGAGAACTGGTATTGACAATAAGATTTCTAACGATGAAATGCCTAAAGCTATTATCGTTATTTCTGATATGGAAATTGATTGGATTTCTCAAAGAGATCATATTAATGATGATTTCGTAGAAATTCAAAGGAAGAAATTTACTAAGTACGGTTATAATCTTCCTAAGTTAGTTCTTTGGAATGTTGAAGCGCGTAATAATACTTTCTTGGGTAATAGCCCTGATCTTATCCATGTAAGTGGTGGCTCTCCTTCTTCTTTTAAGGAGCTGACTGGCGCGTTGGATGGTAAGACTGGTTGGGATATTATGATTGAAACTCTTAATAATCCTATGTATGATTGCGTTTGGATTGGTAAAGTTTAATATAAGGGAGCTTCTTCGGAAGCTCCTTTTTTGATTTTCTTTTAAATTTTTTATATAATATTTATTGAGAGGTGAGAAAAATGGCAAGTAAAATTACTCAAGAACAAATAATCGAACTTAATGAACTTTATTTAAAAATTGGAACTTATGCTGGTGTTAGTAGAGCTATGGGTGGTTCTCCCTCTCCTACTACAGTAAAGAAGTATATTATTCCAAATTACCAGCCGGCGCAGAATAAACCCAAGAAAACATTTAGTCGTGATGAACTTCCTCCTTTTGAAGATGTTCTTAAAATGTTTAGAGGACTTGAGAATTATGGCGACTTATGTGTACTAAGTCAAAAAGAAGAAATTGAAATTGAAGAACTTTGGGAGGAGATGACTCTATGAAAAAGGAATATTTTTATCTTGATGAGTATCCTATCCAAAATGAACACTATACAATTAGAGCCAACTTTGACAATTTCAACTTAAAATATACAACAGGAAGTTATAATATTATTCCTGCACGAGTAATGGGTCTTAGTTATGCACAATATCTTCGCATGGCGCGCGATGAATTGGGCGCGGAAATTATTGGCAAAGGTCATAAATATCCAGTCGCCATCTTTAAGAAGTCAAAAGAAGTAAGCCAGTTCATTAAACTTCTTAATACACGTGCGGAAGCAATTATTCAAGACAAAAAAGAGATAGAAAAAATTTGAGTTTTCTTTAATTTTTATATATAATATTAAAGGAAGGTGAGAGAAATGGAGAATAAAACTTACGAAACTTTTAAAAAGATTCGTAAGGATTGGAGTGGCCTCAATCCTTCTACGAAGATTATACCTAATAAAAAGAAATATTCTCGAAAAGAAAAACACAAGAAAAAATTTGAAAATGAATAAAAAATTCTGTATAATATATACAGAAAGTTAAGAAAGGAGCTTGAAAATGGGAGATTACTTTGATGGATTTGATGATATTCAGTATGATGATTTTTTTGGTGAATATGGCTTTTCAGGCGGCGCTTTCTGGATTAATGAAGAGCAGGATGATCCATTCTACTTTTTAGATGATGATGAGTATTAAAAATTTGAAATAAACTAAAAATTTTGATATAATATTAATGTTGAATGAGAGAGATTTTTCCTTTCCTTTCACTCTCTCAGTTCGGCATTTAGCGTTAATCGTGCCATCGGCAGTCCCAAGCCTGCAAAATCGGCTCAATGAGCTATGAAACGAGAGGGACGCTATGGGAGTGTGGCGTAATTGGCAGCCGCAACAGACTTTGGCAGAGAAACTAATTTTTTAAAGTGTGTTTGCCATCTAACTATTGGAAATTATACAAGAACCAGAGAATTAATGGCTAAAAATAATATTAGTTTCGATTGAGCACCAAGATAGGAAACTTCTTGAGTGAATCGCGTCAAATTCGGGGGAAGTCCCAAGAGGATAATCGCCGAGCTAACCGAGAAATCGGGAATGTGGAGAGACTGATTAAAAGATGAACTTCACTTTTGTGTAAGGAGGATAGGAATGAATAAAAAATTACTAGCTTTTTCACTTGGGGACGGTCATGTTAGACCAAATGGAGAATTAGATATTAAACATTGTTTAGAGCAAAAAGAATATTGTTTATGGAAATATGAACAATTACGAGAATATTGTACAAATAATCCTCCAAGGGAGAAATCACAAGGACAATATGATTATATAACATTTAATACTAGACATCTGGATTCTTTAAAGGAAATTCATAAAAAATTATACGGTGTTCTTGGTAAAAAATACTTTTCTAAAGAAATCGTTGATAATATGGATTGGTTTAGTTTCGCTGTGTTATATATGGATGATGGCTCTTTAACCGCAAAGAAACGAGAAGGTAAGATTCATGCATACGATTTAGTTATATCAATTTATGGTGAAAAATCTGAATGTGAAAATCTTATAAATAAGTTAAATTCTTTTGACGGTCTAAAATTTGGTTTAAAATTCAATAAAAATAAATACTCTATAAGATGCGGAACAAAAAGTGCTAGAAAATTTTTAGAATATATTAAACCATACTGTCCTAATTTTAAATGCTTTAGTAATACAAAATTTAAACCTATCTTAGTAGGAAGTAATTCCGAAACGGCGCGGACCTAAGTCGAAAGATATGGTCAAGGTATAGTCCAGCGCACAACGTATATTACGGCTATGGTAACATAGAGTGTGAAGAAAATCTGTTGGTCATATGACCGTGCGGGTTCGAGTCCCGCCACTCCTACCAGTAAGTTTGTAGGTAGCTTACAAATAAAAACCTATAATTCCTCGGTTCGTTGCTGTATAAGAGGATACGAATGGCGGATGGCAACGGCCGCTAAACGTGGGGCTATGGCGCAATTGGAAGCGCATCTGCTTTGCTTGACAAATTATTGTTGTAAAAATTTTATGAATAACACAAAGAAAAGAGGTAATTTGACTGAACTTCAATGTATGACAGCATTTATGGAATTAGGTTATCAAGTAAGTATTCCTTTTGGGGAAGATTCACGATATGATTTTGTCGCTGATATAAATGATAAGTTATACAAAATATAGTGTAAAAGTGCTTCTCCTGTTTTTGAAGATGATGGACAAATTTCAGCAATCCAGTTTAGCACTGTAAGATCGACTGGTAGTAGAGCTACTAGTTGGACACGTACTAAATATAAATCAAATGAAATTGACTTTTTTGCCACTTTTTTTGATGGAATATGTTATCTTGTTCCAGTGAATGAATGTTCAATAGAAAAAAGATTGCGATTTATTCCTCCAAAAAATGGGTAGAAAAATGGCATTAATTTTGCTAGTAATTATACAATAAAAGAGGTAATTAAACAACTATAACATTGTCGAGTAAAGCAGAGGGTTAGGGGTTCGAATCCCCTTAGTTCCACCAAGAGAACGTAGTGTAACAGTAACACGCCATCTTTGGGAGGTGGAATAGCGGGGCAGCACCGACGTTTTCTGCCAGTTAAAAATTTGAAAAAATCTCAAAAATTAGCTATAATATTTATAGAAAGTTAAGAAAGGCACAAACAGCAATTAATAACAGCTTTCTTGGGTGAGAAAATTATTGTTACTTATGTGCCTTGTCTATATCGCGAAGTGGAGGAGAGGTTCCTTACTAGGTTCATGCCCTAGAGACGTGGGTTCGAGCCCCACCTTCGCAACCATTGGTTAGGGTTCCATTTAAAAACCTATATATTGCGGTTTAGTATAGCGGTAGTACGCACGGCTCTAACCCGTGAGGTATCGGTTCGACTCCAGATAACCGCTGCCAGAACGAGTTTTCTCGTAGAAATGAACTTAGCACGCCTCTTAATAATGCGTACCACGCTAAGTCTTAAAAAGCGTTTATTGGAAGGAGATGGTTCTATGATTGTATCAACAAATTCCATTGGGGAGGATACTCCTCCTGACGCAAATCGGTGTCGGTAACACCAGTTAAAAACTACCGATAGGAGTGGAACAACAGACCCAATAGGAGGGCGGTCACTCCTATATTTTATGGCACTGTCTTCTAACTGGTTAGGAAATCGGTCTTTCACACCGAAAATGGCGGATTCAAGCTCCCCCAGTGTCTCCAGGGTTCAAAACCCGAAACATTTCCTTATTTTTAATTTGGTCGAGTTGGCGGACGTCGACTTAAAATAAGCTCCAACCGCCATTATGGGTCAGTATTCCGTTAAGGAGACGGGGTGGCCTGTAAAGCCACTGTCATTGCGACTCGCTTGGTTCGATACCAAGATGGCCCACCAAATATTGAGTAGTGAGTATAAAGCCTTATTCGTCATGCTACGTGTACAACTACTTTTATATAGATTCGTACAGTCTAAAAAGTAGGTAGCAGAAGTTAGATACTATAGTGTAAGAAAGGTAGCACGCCGCCCCTTCTAGAGCGGAAGTTTAGGTTCAAATCCTGATGGTATCGTCCAAAAAGAAAACTTCTTAAAAGTGTCGAATAAGAAAAACAGGTATAAAATAATGGAAGCTTAGTCGGCGGAGAAAGACTGAAGGTAAGTTACTGCAGGACGAATCCTTCTACCTGTCATATAGGTGAAAGTCCTATATCTCAATATCAATTTGGGCGTCTAGCGTAGTGGTGACGCAGCAACCTGTTAAGTTGCGATAGCTGGTTTCAAATACCAGGGCGCCCACCATTAAATCTTTGGAACGCTATCTAGGATTCATAGAATAGATTAAGTTTCTGTGCACGAGGAATTTAATTGATGGTTTACTCCGATGAAAAGCTCAAAGCGTTTATTGTAAGTTCTTGTCGTATAAGAACTTTCTGACGAAGCCCTCTTTACTTTTTCGTATGGCTCCCAATATGTGGAAATAATTCGTAAAAAGGCGTGGTGTTTATGTGGTCTTTTATGTACGTAAAATCAGTAGAAAGACCTAGAACTAGTTCGGGTTAAAGTATAACCTCTCTGCGGAGGAAAAACTAATTGTGGAATCCAAGTGTGTCCATCATCGGGCACCCCGTAATAGCCGGTTTATGGGCGCGTAGCTCAGTTGGTCAGAGCAGCTGGCTGTTAACCAGCGTGTCGTCAGTTCGAATCTGACCGTGCCCTCCACTGTGTGTCCCAATACATCTATTTGTTGGTGACTAGCAAATTAAAATAATTAGTCACTTATATAGTCGCTTAGTTCAGTTGGTTAGAACGCCTCGTTTACACCGAGGAGGTCAACAGTTCGAGTCTGTTAGTGACTACCAAAGATAATCTTATATTATTCCGTGGGATTCGGAATATTGGTAACTTTTAGTTATAAAACCTAGGAACTTATAACTAAAAGTAAAGCTATGAATAACAAAACGGGCGCAGATTCCTAACAAGCATATTAAGATGAAACTTTTTAGGGCTAATTTGGAAGAATAAATAGCGCAACTTTATGTTGTCCAGAAAATATAAGATTATCGTTAAAAACCTCGCTGCGAATTACCCATTAAATAATAGTGGTGATATAGTGTGGATGTAAACCGATAAGGCAAGGGTAATGCCTACGGGTGAGAAGCACTAGCCCGCCTAGTTTTACGAGGTAGCTAGGCACTTAATATAGGCAAATGATGGAATGGTATACATCTATAAAATCAGAAAATATGAGAGCGAATGATGGAATAGGCAGACATCAATGTCTTAGAAGCATTGGCCAATAGCGTGTGGGTTCAAGTCCCACTTCGCTCACCAAATTTACTAATTTATAGTTTTGAGAGTTCAAATCTCTCTTTGCCTACCAGCATCTGATAGAAAAAATTTGAAAGTTCTACAAAAAATAAGTATAATAGTTATACAAACTTAAAAAAGAAAAGGAGTTTAAATTATGAAGTACTTTGTAGACAAGGAAGCAGGTATCGTTAAGGCAACTATTGACAATTGTGATAAGGATGTATATAAGATTGTTTTGAAGAGAGCTAAAAATCCTTACCTTTTTAATCCTGTTGTATTGTACGAAGTATTGAAACTAAAGAAGAAGTATGTTGGTGTTGCTAAGTGTGCGCCTGGTGATGTTTTTAATGAGGAAATCGGTCGTATTATGGCGGCTCGTCGAGCTTCTTTGAAGTATGAGAAAGATAGGACTAAGGCTCTTCACCGATTTATGGAGCATTTCTTTAATCTGATGGAAGTAGAAATGGATCAGGAGGAGCGTGAGCGAGTGGCTAGGGTACGAGAGGAAGATTCTCATAATATTGTAGATATTTATGAGGGTATGGAGTTTAACGTAGAGAACTAAATAGGATTGGGAAAATATATTTATCTTCCGGCGGGAAGTAAAACACGTATTTTGCGCCAGTAACTCAGTTGGTAGAGTAGTGCACCTTTAATGCACCTGTCGCACGTTCAAGTCGTGTCTGGCGCACCAATAAAGCACATTCAGCAATTTGAACTTTAAGTTCAGGATACTTTGTGACAAGAAGATAAATATTACTTAATTGTGCTTTGAAATTTTTATTAGACGCTCGCTGCAATTATTTTAAATATCTTGGTCTAAATATAACCCTATATATTTTTTTTAATTTAATAGTTAATAGCGTCTAGTTATGGCCGACTAGTTTAATAGTAAAACAACGACTTTGTGCATCAGTCCCATAGTGGTCGATTGGAACGGTCTTGTAAGCCGTCGATTTTGTCCTCGTCAGTTCGAATCTGACCTGATGCTCCATATTGTGACATAATACAATAGTTAGTATGCGGTGCCGATAACGTCGTCATGATGGTTCAATTCCATCTGTCACAACCAATAAGACACTTACAGCAAATAAAGCGACAAATTGAGGATTTGTAGAGCAAAGGTGTCTTGTCTATATACTAGCGTACCCAAGTGGTGATGGGGCAGGTCTTATGGGTTAATAGTTTAAAAGTAAAACCTTTAAAAAGATGAAGGTGCAAGACCTTTTTAACTCACCAAAACCTGTTGCCGATGGTTCGATTCCATCCGCTAGTACCAAGTGCGTCAGTAGCATAACGGCAAATGTATCGGCCCTCCAAGCCGAGGAAGTGGGTTCGACACCCATCTGACGCTCCATCCAGATATGCTGGGCTACTAAACCGAGTCTTCGGTTGCGTTTGCAAGCGTTTCTTACAGTTTATCCAAGATTCTGTTTAAAAATCTGGGCGCCCGCTCCCAGGCCACTGAGGTTAGCTACCAGGGAGGTACATGGCGGTATCGTATAATAGTAGTACAAAGGTCTTTGACACCTTTAGAGGTGGAGCGTAACCATCTACCGCTGCCAAGTAGAACTCACTTTCCTTTCTTTTAGACATAGTAACAGCAAAATTTTTTGGTTAAAAAGAAAATCTGCAAAATTTTACTTGAGAGGGTTCGATTCCTTCACTATGTCTAGTCTTTATATGCGACTGTAATCCTAAATTAGTAAGGAAGCAATCCGCTAAATTGCCAGTAGCCATGGAAACGTGGTGTGGTGGTGCAAGTCCACTCGGTCGCGCCAAATAGATACATGACAGCAATTTTAATATAAACTCTGCTATAAGTATAATTATGTTTTAATGCAAGATTAGGGTGTTTGCATAATGTATCTAGCTTATGCCCATATAGTTCAACGGATAGAACTCGGTCCTTCTAAGGCCGCTATCTCAGTTCGATTCTGGGTGTGGGTACCATTTTATATGCCAGAGTCGCTCAGTATGGTGAGAGCAGCACTCTTGAAAAGTGCCGGTCAGAAATGGCTTGGAGGTTCGAATCCTCTCTCTGGCGCGGCTTCATTAGAGAGCCTTTACGTGGCGAAGCTATTTTTACTAATCTCTAAAATTTAAATAGGGTGGCACAACGTTACTGTGCCTTAATAAATGTCTGATGGGATGACATTGCCCAATTTAAGAAAAATTGGGGTATATGTTTGCGGATATATACTTGAGGGAGCTGGAGAAATTCGGCTCCCTTTTTGATTTTATTTTAAAATTTTAGTATAATATATATAGAAAAGGAAAGGAGATAAGAGATGGAGACTACAAATATCTTAAATGAAATGGGCTTGTTTTATAAAGATATTTATAAAGACAATCATCCTTTTGTTTATATGGGTCTTTATGGCTCCCAAAACTATGGAATTGAAACTGAACAAAGTGATGTAGATGTAAAGACTATTATTCTCCCTACAAAGCGCGAGTTGTATCTCGATAAGAAAAAGGTTTCAAGAGAGAAAAGCAATGAAAATGGCGGACTTAATCTAATTCAAGATATTAGATTAATGTGTAATTCTTTTTATAAAGGAAATATTAATTTCTTGGAGATTCTTTATGCTCCTTATTATATGTATAATCCTAAATTTGAAGAACCCGTTTTTAATCTTTTAAAAAAAAGAGATAAAATTGCTAATAGAAGCCCTCTAACTCTTGCGAATGTTTCTAGGGGAATGGCGTTAAGTAAAGTTAAACTTTTTAGTAAACCGACAGAAGGAAAGAAAGAAACTATTGAGAAATATGGATATGACCCAAAACAATTAGTTCACATTATTCGACTTTATGATTTTTTAAAGCGTTATTATAGTTCAAATGATTTTGAATATTCTTTAAAAGTTACTAATAATTATGTTGATTTTCTTAGAGAATTAAAGACTTCGCCTGTTGAATTGAATAAAGCCAAAACTTTTAGAGATTATTTTATGGAGCAATTAGAATCTTTTTATCAGTTATTTTTAAAGAAATATGGAACCGAAGAAGAATTAAAAAAGTCAAAGGCTAGAAGTGAATATGCTAGAGAAATTTTAGATAATTTTATATATGATTGTTTGGAAATTGGGCAAGATTATAAAAAGTAAATTTAATAAATATAAGAATCCATTGTAATTGACTATACAATAATATAGAAGGAGATATCAAGCTATGAAAATGACAAAAGAAGAGGCAATTGCACAAATTGAGAAGCTAAAAAGTTATTGCGAATATATGAAAGACAGTGACGAAAATGGGGCATACGTTTTTGATTTAGATGTACAAGCGCTTGACTTTGTCCTCTCCGCCCTCATCCAGCCAAACGAGCCATTGACGTTGGAAAAGTTGGAAAACATGGAGGATACTACTCCTGTTTGGTGGGACCAGATTAACAGTTGGGTTTTAGTTTATAAAGGTAATCTAACGACTTGGAGTGGAAAACATCTATATGCAAAAGGCTGCAATGGAAAATTCTACCGCCGCCCGCCGGAGGAGGTGCTAAAAGATGGCTAAGTTCAGAGTATCTTTTATTCAACACAATATCCACAGTTATGTTGTGGAAGCAGATAACGGTGAAGAAGCAAAAGAAAAAGCGTATGACATGTTTTTAGATGAAATGTGCTGGTTTAAGCCAGATATAGATTGTGACAAGATAGAAGTAGAGGAGCTGAACGATATTGAACCGATTGACGCCGTGCAGGTGCTGCATAATATCAACTTGCACCATATACCAACATCAGTGAGCGAGTTTGAATCCGGATTTAACTATGGCCTCAATAAGGCTATGCGGGAAATCACCTGTGCACCTACCCTCACTCATCGTCACAGGACACATGGACGCGATTCATGGATGGTTGAAAAAGGCTGATTTCTGCTAAACTAGAATTAAGGAGAAGGGACAATTATGACTAGGAAAATGAGGCTTAGCGATGTCGCTGTAGGGAAGAATTTTGAAATCTGGGGCCATGTGTACACGGTTCTGGACAGTGATGACAAAGGCATTTTCGTTCTGGAGACTGAAACGGTCTGCGAGATGCCTTTTCGAAAGGATGAGGTTGACTACAAGGTTGCGCCGAATGATTTTCGGGACAGCTCGGTGAGGGCGTACCTTGAGGGGTACTACCTTGCGAAGTTGATGATAGCAGGTGCAAAGTTGGACCGCGACATTCTTGAGATGGAGCTTGACCTCAAGTGTACCCTCGGACAGCACGAATACGGGGTGGCAAGAGGACACGCTGGTCTTCTCACGTTGGAACAGTACGGAAAATACTACGACATCATTCCTCGGATTGATACGGACTATTGGCTCGCAACACCTGGGAAAACGCCAAGCCGCTCCCCGAGTATCAGCTACACCGACGACGTCTGGTACGTCAGCTCCGATGGTAACTACAACAACTGGGGCTACAGCGGCGCTTGCGGGGTTCGGCCCGCTTTAACTCTTAGCCCTTCACTCTTGGTCTCTGTAAGTTTTACTACTAGAGAGCAGGTAGAGAAGGTGTGGAAGGGTAAATGGATTGGCATGACTGACGATGACGGATGCACGTGGTATGAATGTTCCAGATGTGAACATGACCTTGATAGTCTGGAAGATCCAAGTCATTTTTGCCCTGCCTGCGGTGCTCCCATGACGGACAAGGCTATGGACATGGTGATGGAGAGATTGGAGGAGCTGAAAGATGAATAAAGATGTTGCTATTGAGGAGGCTGTGAAAGAGAGAATTAAACCGTGCCCAGTGTGTGGTAAGCGGCCAAAAGTTAAGCGTGACATTGGATATGAAACATCAGGATTTGGCGCTTGGTGCATTATCCAGTGCAAACCTCTTCTTAGAAAAGCACACTTGAAGATTGAGGAGGGAAAATCTACATGGAAACGTGCATATCAATGTGCAGTCGAAAGATGGAATAAGGAGGCACTGAAAGATGGCAAGAGCGATTGACGCTGATGAATTAGAAATGTTCCTCTATTCAGAAGGGGCTGGAACGGAAGAGCAGATATCGGAGTGGATCGAACAGACAGGGCTTTCCGAGGATGATACCGCAAGCAGAGCAAGAGATCTCTGTTGGAAGGTCATTGATGGATTTATCAACGTGGTCAAGACACAGCCCACCCTCACCTCGCCGAACGAGGGTGCGAAGGGCAAGAATGTCCCTACCAACGATCCGCTGACCTTGGAAGAAGTTAGACTGATGATCGAACCAACGCCTGTTTGGTGGGATTGGTTTCAAGGATGGGTACTAGCAAGAAAAGGGATGATAATATCCTGGAATGGAGTCTATTACAATTTCGAAGAAGTTAAAGGGAAGTTTTACCGCCGCCCGCCTGAGGAGCCACTGACGTGTGAAGGATGCGTCCATGAGATTAATGAACACGAAAATTGTAATTACTGTATAAGAGCAGGGAGTCTTAGCGATTACTATTGTCGCCGCCCGCCGGAGGGAGAGGAGGAAAACTGATGGAGATTGAAAAGCTGATAAAACATATGCGAGAAGAAGCGCAGGATTATCGGAGTGGCCGAACGCTGGGCCGCGCTTTTGCAGATGCAGAAGACGTTTTGGATGAAGCCGCCACCGCCCTGGAGCATCTCCAATGGGCGTGGGACGATTATAGATGCGAACACGATATTTCAGATATTGTCACAGACTGGATGCCTTTACCCAGTCCGCCAAAGGAGGAATGAGCATGGAACGGTTTACCAAAAAGGTTGATGGAGTGTGGACTGCCTTGTGTAACTATGGGAGCTCTCCATACCCAGTCGTTACACAAGAGATTATAGATCGCCTCGCCGCCTACGAAGACACGGGCCTCACTCCCGAGGAAGTCCAGCAAATGCGGTGGATTCCAGTAGAGGAGAAGCTGCCAGAGAAGGAAAACGCGCAAGTATTTATGACAGACGGAGAAAGTTGCTTCATTTCCTCACGAAATAACATGATGTGCTTTTTGGGTTGCGAAGGGTTTTTTATCCCTGGAAAAGCAGCAAATATCACCCACTGGATGCCCCCACCTGACCCGCCTGCCCGTCGCCCGCCGGATGGAGAAAAGGAGAAAATTTTTAATGAATAATGGTGAGTATATTCGTTATATGACGAATGATGAATTGGCTATCCTTCTTGAATCTCTAAGAGGATGTCCTCCTAATTACGGTTATAGTTGTCCTTATGATAATGAAAATGCAGCTTCTTATCAAGATTGCATAAACTGTTGGACAAGATGGATTCATTTACCTGCAAAGATTAATAAAAAGGAGGAAAAATAATGGATAGTACAATTATTGGTTATTTTGGAGATTTAGATACTTTTATTAAAGATACTGAATTGATTGGTCAGAAAATCAGTTATCTCAATGGAGAGCATAAAGCTATTACAACATATATTACCACAATTATTAACTATGAAAATGATACAATTTTAGGACTCGCGCCGTGTGACGATAATTCAACGATGGAAGATGTTGTTAAAAATGGCGGAGTAGCCTTTGTATCTTTAAAGAAACTACTTAATGACAATGGTGGTTTCGCATTAGTAAATTGACTTTTAAATAAAATTCTAGTATAATTTATTTATAATAAATAAGAAAGAAGGATTTTATGAGATACGCTAATAAAAGTAAGACTACTGCTCAAAAGGAAAGTGCAATTCGATTTAATATCCTGGCGGCCCTACAAGAAATGGCAACGTTTAATGGTATCGATATTCAGAAGATTAAGACAACCGAACCTTATTCTTTTGAGCTAAATGGTTTGACCTCTCAAAAAATTGCTTCGGAACTTAAAAAGCTAATTGATTATGGTCTGGTTGTTAAGGAAGTGGCAAGAGGTCAAACGGTAAAGTATATGCTTAGGGATACTTACGAGAAGCTTCTGAAAGACAATCGAAAAGACATTAAGAAATTTGGTTATGGGGATTATCGAGATGATGTAGAAAAGATGGAGGCCGCAGAGTCAGAGAAAACTTGTCAGCGAATTAGTTGTGCGGCTAATCGACCTAAGTATCAAGAGATGTGGTAAGTGAAACCGCTAGGTAGAAATATCTAGCGGTTTCCTTTTAGGAGGTAAACTAGTGAATAGATTATTCATTACTGGTGATAAGCATGGAACTTTCTTTGGAATGACGCCATGGTGTAAGCTACATAATACAACAACAGATGATGTAATGATTATTCTTGGAGATGCAGGAATTAATTATTACGGAAAGAAAAGAGATTGGAAGTTAAAGAAAGAACTTAGCCAAACTCCAATTACTTTTGTTTGTGTTCATGGAAATCATGAAATGCGGCCTGCGACAGTAGAAGGGTATAAAAAGATATTCCATCCAGAGTTTAAATGTTTTGGCTGGATTGAAGAAGAATATCCTAATATTTTCTTTCCAGAAGATGGAGTAATCTTCTTTAATGATACTGTTAACCTTATACTAGGTGGCGCCTACAGCGTAGATAAAGATTATCGCCTTGAACGAGGATGGAATTGGTTTCCAGATGAACAAATGAGTGAAGATACAAAGAATAAAATTCGACATATAACGGATTATACGAAATCATTTGACTATATCTTCTCCCATACCGCGCCACTTAAATATGAACCATCTTACCTCTTTTTACCACAAATTGACCAATCAAAGGTAGATAAGTCTATGGAAAAATTTTTAGACGAAATAGAGGAAAAGGTTCAATACAATCATTGGTGGTTTGGACACTACCACGATGATAATAACATAGGAGAGAGAGTAACTATTCTTTATCAAACAATAGAACAGTTATTCTAAGGAGAAACATGGATAATATACAAATTTATGTACCTGAGTCAATAGAAAATAAATAGCTGCCAAATCCAGAACTATTAACTTACTTTAGTGATTTAGAAGATAGAATTATCTGGATTGATTCTGAAATTGATGAAAGTACTCTATTAATAGTTAAATAGATTTTAGCTTGGAATAGAGAAGATAAAGAAATTTCAATAGAGGAGCGCAAACCTATTAAGTTATACTTTTTTTCTCCTGGCGGAGATTTAGATGTTAATAATGCTCTTATTGATGTTATTACTTTTAGTAAAACACCAGTATGGGGAATTAACTTAAATAGATGTTGTAGCGCGGCCGCGTTTATTTTCTTATCATGTCATAAGCGTTTTATGATGCCTAATGCTTACTTTTTATTTCACCAAGGGAGCGGAGCCTTCTAGGGTAGTTTTCAAGAGATTCAATCTCAAATTGAGGATTATCAAGAAGCAGTTTGTCAACTTACTGAATTTATGCTATCACGTACTAGTTATTCAACAGAAGAAGTTATGGAAAAGATTGTTGGAGAATGGTATGTACGTAAAAACGAGGCTATTGAAAAAGGAGTTTGTGATAAAGTTATAACTTCTTTGGAAGAAATAAATTAATGGAAGTGAAAGTATGGTAATTTTAAAAGGACAAGAACCTTATCTTGGCTACTTAGACATTGAGATGACTAAGGAAGAGTTATCTAGTTTTTATGAGGGAACTTTAACCGTTCCTGGGTTAGTAGAAAATTAGTATATTTTTATACGTTAGAGCACAGACTAGAGAATTGTCGATAAATATTGTGTTTATAATGGAGCATTGCGCCCTTTAAATTGGAGTAATATTAAGAATAGTTATATAGGACTAGTTAAACCTAAAAACGTTGAACAAGAATTAGCTTTTGATATGTTACATGATAATCGTTCAACTATTAAAGTATTAACTGGCACCTTTGGTTCTGGTAAAACTTTCTTAATGTCAGCTTAGGCGTTGTCTTTACTTGAAAAAGATAAAATTAATAAAATTGTTTGGGTTAGAAATAATGTTGAAGTAAAAGATTCTTAGCCGATTGGTTATTTAAAGGGAGAATTTTTAGATAAAATGTTGCCGTTTGTCATGCCTTTAGCCGACCACATCGGAGGAATTGAAGGAATAAAATATTTAATTGAAAAAGAGAAACTTGAGATTCAACACCTAGGTTTTATGCGCGGGCGCAATATAGACAAAGCAATAATCTTAGTGAGTGAAGCAGAAAATTTAACTACATCTAATGTAAAACTACTTGTAGGTAGAGTTGGTGAAGGAAGTCAAATTTGGTTTGACGGAGATTTACAACAAGTAGATAAAGCTGTCTTTAAAGAAGATAATGGAATTGAAGCTATCACTAGGAGTTTAAAAGGACAAGAGCTATTTAGTTATGTGCATTTAAATAAATCCGAAAGAAGTAAAACCGCAGAATTAGCTGGTTTGATTCATTAATTGTGAGCGGTTCTTTTGAACCGCTTTTCTTTGGAGGGAAATATAATGAAAGAAGAAACTTTGTTAAATAAAGTAGAAGATTCTGCTCAACAAACTGAAATAAAAGTAGAATTTCCTGTAGATAATACTGTTCAAAAAGTAGATTTGTATTCTGCTACTCATCCTGAAACTGTAAAGAAGGCGCCCATTGAAAAATTTATTGAAAAGTACACAAAGACCGCAGTAAATGTTCGAGTCGCGCCTAATGGTAAAATAGTTAAAGTTTTAGTACAGGGAGCAAAAGTTAAAGTAAAAGAAGAAAAAGATGGGTGGTCTTTACTTGATGATGGGAATTATATAATGTCATCTTTATTGGGGTAAGATTATGCTCTATTTAAAAGACGGTTATGTTTTTTATTAGCGTTTATAGAATCCAAACTAGCCAGAACCATGGAAAAAATATTATCAATCAGGATTAAATGAGTTTAATTCTATAGATGTTTATACAGAAAATGTAACTTTTACTAATATTGCTGCATAGATTCGCGCGCTTGGATAGAAAATGTTACAAGCAGAGCAACAAATTTTATATCGGTTTTTTTAGAGTGATATTGATATTAATGATATTATGAACTCTAATTTAATGGATTCAATAAATGATATTTTAGATTTAAGAGATGACTATAGCAGATTACTTAATTAGATAAAAAGTTCAAGCTCTAATTAGGAAAAATCTTCTAAAGTTTTAAGATAGATTAACTCTACTTTAACTACGGGTATTACAGAAGGTATTCGAGATTTTATTAGAACTAACACTAGTACCGATTATATCTTGAATGGGGATTATCTTGGTTGGGTAGAGGTTTTGAAAAGCTATATAGAAAGAGGAATTTCTAGCGGCCTAAGAGATAGTAGATAGTTGGCTACAGTTTAGAAAAATGAAGACAATATGCTTTGGCAAGATGTAATATCTATTATTGAAAAGATAGAATCTATTTTTTAGAAAATTAATGGTAATATCATATCTCGTTATCGACTAAACAATGTAGTTAACGAAGTTTACAATTGGAGAAAATAGGCAGTTCAACAATCAGAGTTTTCTACTAAAGGTCTATCTTCTTTAATTAAAGATTCTACTAAAGTTGGGTTTGGTTCTGGTTCTTTATCTGATGCTTTATAGTCTTATATATCCCAAAGTCTTTCAGGCGTCTTTAGTTTGAATGGTAATAGCGCGAGATTAAATGGGACTAGTCTTAATAATGAATTAACTTTGTTTAATAGTTAGATTACTGTAGAATTAGATGATATTATTAATAATATTTATTCAAATATAAATAATCCTTCAATGGACGTAGAGGTTCCATTAGAATATTTTTATGACAATTATCTTTCAAAATTAAATGATAATTTTATTATATATGGAAGTCTAAATGATTTTTCTTTTAATAATAAGTTAAGTGAAATTAATAGAACAGATAGACTTTCTGAATTGCCTAATTTTCTAAATACTATCGGCCTGTATGGAAATGGATAGGATTTAGTTTATAAAATATATAATACAATGAGTGGCGCGATTGGAGAAGGACAAACCGGAAGTATTGAAGGAGAACTTCAAAGCGCCATTGGTAATGCTATTGCAAATTATTTATTTAAAGATTGGAATATAACTGGAACTTATAGTAAAGATGCTATATATCTTTTCAATATTAGCGGACGAAAAGTTCCATTGTCTTATTTATTATTATCTATTGCGGATAGTATTGATGCTACATAGTAGGCGGCCGCGGATAACGTATCTTTTGAGATTAATTTACCAGAAGGAATATTATATCCTACTCCAGTCAAAGCTAAAACCAAAGCACAGGTTTATGCTTATTGGGATAGACAAAGACAAGATGCTGAAAATAGGTCAACTTTTTCAGTTAGATTCTTAACTGATTTTAAAGGTGTTTTAAGTCAGATTTTAGGTTCTTAAATTTTGACTTTTTCTCATATTTTAGATATAATATATATAGAATGAAACGAAAGGAGAAATATTATGGATTGGGCTGGTATGAGTTTAGCACTATATATATTATGTATGGCTACATTTTACTCAGTTGTTGATTGGTCTTGTGACCCAGGAAATCAAAAGAAGTTTTTCATTGTTATTGCCACAGTTTTGGCTTGTATTCTTTTGATTTGTTTGTAAGGAGTTTATATGGAGATACCTACTCAAGAAGAAAAAGATTATTTTCTTTCGTTAGTGAATGAAGTATTTGAAAAGACTAAATTAGATTTTCATTTACTTCATACGCCTACATATAAGATAAGTAATTGGTACTATGATAATACCAAACTTTTTCCAAAGAAAGTTAAAGTAGACTTTGGTTTGTCTAAATTTGTTCTTTTTTCTAAAGAGAAGAATCCAATAGCTAAAAAATATGTCGTAAAATTACCTATGCTCTGTTGGGAAAAAATCAATGAGAAAGGTTTTGTTACAAGAGTAGATAATATAGATTATTGTAATATCGAAAAGAGTATTTTTGATTTAGCTATTGAAGAAGGCCAATCAAACTTTTTAGCTGAAATTTGGAATATTGGAACTATAAAAGACGTACCAATTTATTTAATGGAGCGCGCGGATTGTAGTGAATCAAAACTTTGGAAAACTCCCCTAACTGACTTTGATGATTTTTCAGAGTTAGGCCTTATTTATAAAAGTTTTTCTAATTATTATGGGGAAAAAGAGTTTGAAAAGTTTTACGATTTTTGTTATAATGAAGATATAAATGATTTCCATTCAGGAAATATTGGTTTTATAGGTAATCGACCAGTTATGATTGATTATTCAGGTATATAAAGGAGGCGCGAAGTGAATAAGTTAAATGTTTTTTATGGATGTTTTCCTTATCCCGCTAAATGGTTTTGGAAGAATATTCCGTTTCTCGCTAGGGCGCCTCGTAGAATGTATCAAAGAATAACTAAAGGCTATTGTGAAAGTGATTTGTTTAGTTTAGATGAACATTTACTTGATCTTCTCCCTGCTATGATTATAGACCTTAGAGATAACTTACATTCATATCCAGAAGAATACGGCTTTGAAGGTTGGAAGAATTATCTCACTGAAATGGCTAATCATTTTGAAATGGCACATACTTGGTTTGATGAAGAACCAGAGATTTATAAAAATGAATATCAAGAAGATTTTAGAAAAACTAGTATAATGAATCCTAAGTTTCCTGATATAAGAGAAAAATATTTAGATCGAAAAAAAGAGATTCAGGAAGCCAAAGATAAAGAACTTGAAAAAGGACTAGAGATGTTAAAGAAAGAATTTCATCATCTTTGGGATTAATATAAGGGAGGGTATATCATGCCGACTATGGTAATGATGGTGGGGATTAGTGGTTCTGGCAAAAGTTATTTTGCTAGAAATGTCGCAGGAGCTATTAATACGTTTGGTGGTAACGCTAAAGTATTTTCTTCTGATGATATTCGGAAAGAAGTTTATGGAGATATTTATGATCAAACACATAATCAGGAAGTATTTCAAATTCTCCATAAACGTATTAAGGAATTTCTGCGGCAGTCCGACGATGCGTTTGCTATTTATGATGCAACGAATCTTTCTTCTAAGCGGCGCCTTGCCTTTCTTAAAGAATTGAATAAAATTGACTATCTTAAAAAGATTTGTGTAGTTATCGTTACTCCGATTGAGAAATGTATTGAAAGACAAGAAGGCCGAGAATTGAAAGTTCCTGTAAGTAGTATTAAGCGTCAATATAAAAGTTTTAGTTGCCCTTATTGGTATGAGGGCTGGGATGATATTATTATTCATAATGACTTTCTACCAATTCATTTAAATGTGTTATTGGAGTTATGTCATTTTTCTCAAGATAATCCTCATCATAAATTATATTGCGACGAACACATGAAAAAAGCAGAAGAATTAGCTTTATCTAAAACTAAAGATGAAGCTGTAATTCTTGCTTGTAAATATCATGACCTTGGGAAATCTTACACTAAAACTTATTTGGATGTTCATGGTAATTTTACTGATGTAGCTCATTATTATGGACATCAGAACGTTTCTTCTTATTTAGTTTTACAATCTACTTTAGTTGATACTGATTTACAATTAGCATTAAAGGTTGCGAAATTAGTAGAACTTCATATGGAGTTTTATTTACGAGAAGAAAAAGGTTTAAACAAGTTAAGGGAATTAATTGGTGAAGAATTATACAAAGAACTTGAAATTTTACATGAATGTGACATGCAAGCACATTGAAAGGAGGATTAAATTTTGACTTCTATAAAATTTCGTTCTCCTATTAAAGTAGGAGTAAATGAGGCAATGATTTTAAGCAGGGCCGCAGAAAATACAGGTAAAACAATTTATATTCGTAAGAACGATAAAAATAAATTTTTAACAATTAATTCAATTATTGGATTTCTTTCACTAAGAATCCATAAAAATAATAGTATTACTATTCTTTGTGAAGGTGATGGGGACGAAGGATATACTATTCTAAATGAAATTAAAGCTAGTTTTGATGCTTTAAGATAAAATAATTCTTTGCTAATTATTCCTACAAATTAAAAATTTGGAGGTAATAATAATGAAGAGAACGATTTGTTTAGTAATGATGGTGATTTTAATTTTGCTGATAGGTATGCCAGCTATGGCTTCTGAAGTAGAAATGGATAAAGATTCTTGGCTTGGTGTTGATTATACAGCAGAATTAATTAAGGTTTTAGATGATGGTAGCGAATATGCCCTTCACGCTGGCGCAATCTTTGAAAGACTAAGAAATGAGAAGATTGAAGCTTTGGGTTGGGAAGATAAGTATGAAAAGACTTATTGGTTTCAGAATGGCGATGATTATGAAACTATTTATAATAACTTTTATGGCCTAAATGAGGAACCAGAACCTACTCCTGCGCCCACTGTAAAACCTACACCTGTACCAACTTCTACCCCTGTAGCTGTTGATTCAGAACAAGATATTTTAGCTAAATTACTTTATTGCGAAGCTGGAAGTATGGGATGGCAAGGACAAGTTTATGTCTGTTCTGCTATTTTGAACTTGAGAGATTATAGCGGCTGCAGTATTTGGAATATGGCGCATGATTATAATACATTTGCTGTAGCTGGATATGTTGATAGCGCCAGTCCTACTTCTACTCAATATGAAGTTATTAGTTATGTATTGAATGGTGGAAGAATCCCTGATATTAAATATTTTAGAACAAATTATTACCATAGTTTTGGTACACCTGTTTGTAATGTAGAGAATGTTTATTTTAGTAAATAATTAAAAGGAGAATTTAATATGCGTTTGTATACGTGCGATAGATGCGGAAAGAAAATGACCAGTGAAGAGGTTAATCGAATTGGTATTCTTAAAGGAGATATTGATTTGATGTCTTTGCTAGGTGACAATCCCAATATCGATTCTTTGGTTGAGGTTATGACAAGTTTTCTTGACCCTAATTCAAAGATTTATTGCGATGATTGTATTAATAGTATAAAGCAGTTTATTGATAGTACTGCGGTAGTTAGAGTAAATTCTTCTAAAAATAAATCTACTGATGCCGCAAAGCCAGCTAATGATTGTACAAAACCGACGGGCGCCAAGTCAGTAGAAAAGAAAAAGCCAGAAACTTTTACCTTTAAGATGGTTGGGGAGCCAGAGATTCACTTTAAGGAACCAAGTATTGAAGTTGGGGAACCAGAGATTCACTTTAAGGAACCGAGTATTGAAGATTTGGCTAAAAAGCTCTTTGGCATTTAATGAAGTTGACGCTCTTTATAGAGCGTTTTCTTTTTAGTTTTACTTTTTATTAGAAATTTATGAATTGGAATTTGAGTATCTTTTATATAGAGAGTAGATAATATGGCAATATATATGAGATTAACTAGAACGTTAGTTTAACTTCGTAATACTATGAGGAAATATTGATTATAGATTGTAATAAGAAAGATTAATAGGTGATAAAATGGCAATTAAAGGCGTAGATATTTCTGAATTTAATGGAAAAGTAAACTTTAATTTACTTAAATCTAATGGAATCTAGTTTGTAATTATTCGTACTGGTTTTGGAAGTGACTTTGCGAATTAGCAAGATAAATATTTAGAAGCCAATATTAAAGGTTGTGAAGCCGCAGGTTTACCATGGGGAGTTTATCACTACGCCTATGCCACAAACCGTCAAGGCGGCGTTAATGAAGCAAAACATTGTCTACGGCTTCTTTAGGGAAGGAAACCTTCTTATGGGGTTTGGTATGATATGGAAGATAATTCTACTGTAGGAGGAAACTTAGCTGAGGCTGCGGACGGATTCTGTTCAACTATTGAATCTAATGGATTATATGCTGGTGTCTATGCTAATTTAAACTGGTGGAAAAATTACTTAACTAGTTCAACTTTTAATAAATACGATAAATGGGTAGCTCAGTATAATTCTACTTGCCAATATCAAGGAGACTATGGAATGTGGCAATTTACCAGCTCTCTTTCTATTGGTGGAAAAGATTTTGATGGTAACTGGGCATATAGAGATTATCCCTCACTTACAGGTAATTCAAGTGGAGGTGGTACTACTGTGAGTTCAAAAAGTAGAGTTCTCCAAACTCAAGAAAATAAAATAACTCGTGGTTTTGGAAATGGTCATAGCGGTGTAGACCTTGGATGGCAAACCACACAAACAGATGGTATTCTTGCACATAGTGATGGTAAAGTAGTCTTCTGTTAGACTGGACAAAAAAATAATTAGGGTTCCACTGGTAATGCCAGCTATGGTAACTGCGTAAAGATTCAACATGCTAATGGATACTATACACTTTACGCTCATTTAAGTGATGTTACTACATCACTCGGCGCGACTGTGAAAAAAGGCTAGGTTATTGGACATATGGGTAATACAGGTAATTCCTATGGAACTCATTTACATTTTGAAGTTCGTAAAAATGCTAGTACGTGTATTGATCCTGCACCATATATTAATGCAGATTTACCTAATCTTCCTACTGAATCAGTAGTAGAAGTTGCAGTTAACTACCAAGTACAAATAACTGCAAAAGATTTAAATATTCGTTCAGGTCCTGGAACTAATTATTCTTCTAATGGTGTAATGACTCCTGGAATTTATTAGATTACTGCTGAATCCAATGGAGCGGGCGCCAGTAAATGGGGTAAATTAGGTAATGGAAAAGGATGGATTTCATTAGATTATGCTACTAAGATATAGGAGGAAGGAGAAGTGACTTACGAACAGTGGAAAGAATTTTAGGCTCAATATGAAAAAGAACAAGCTGCTAAAGCAGTATCTAGTTGGGCAAAAGATGCTATGCAGTGGGCTGCAGATAAAGGATTAGTTTCTGGTGATGTAGAAGGTTCAACTATTGACCAGATGCGTCCACAAAGTGAAGCTACAAGACAAGAATTAATTCAAATTCTTTATAATTTATTTGTAAAGTAATTGTTAAGATAAGAGAGGAGCACAGTGATGTGCTCCTTATTTTTTTAATTTGAAATTTTTTAATATTTTTGATATAATATATTTACAAAAGAAAGGAGAGATGTAAATGTATTATAGACTTTTTCATGGATGCACTGGGCGCGCGGTTAATGGAGATTTAATTGACGTAACAGATTCTAAAGAAGAGGCATTGGCTAAAGCTAGAGAGTTGGCTTCGGACGATTATAGTTATGTGTTTGGAAATAATGGGCCAAGTTATGCTGATTGTGCTCAAATTCTCCTTTCTGAAAAGGGACAAGATTTATTTGCTCTTTGCGAACAATTTGGAATTTCTTTTAAAGATATTGAAAGAAGATATAATGAAGATATTGAGCCTTTCTTGATTTATTATGTTGAAGAAGTAACGGAAGAAGAATTTATGAAATATATTTGAGGTAAAAAATGAATAAAAAGAGTGCGTTTTTTAGAAGTGCAATTGCTTTTATTTTTTGTGTAGTTACTATTGTAATGTATTGGATAGTTAGTTTTACAGCATGTTTTAATGACCATACAAGAATAATTACAGTAACAGATAAAGAGCGAGTTAATACTTCATCTTATTCTAAATATTTAATTATGGGAGAAGATGAAAATGGAGAAACATTAGTTCTTGAAAATACCGATAATACTATAAGATTCAAGTTTAATAGTTCTGATATTTATGCAGCGCTTAAAGAGGGAGAGACCTATGAAGTTGAAGTTATTGGATACCGAGTTCCTTTCTTGAGTATGTATGAAAATATTATTTCTTATAAAGAGGTGAAATAAATGTTAGTAGATGGAAAGCGTGCACTTGCATATATTGTAAATGTTGATGAAGTAAAACCTATTGAAGGTTATGATAGAGTAGAATATGCCCGCACTGGAGGATGGTGGTGTATTGTTGGAAAAGATGAGATGAAGCCTGGTGATAAGGCGGTTTATTTTGAGGTTGATTCTTTAGTTCCTTCAGATGATGAGCGTTTTGCTTTTATGGAAAAGCGAAAGTATAAAGTTAAGACCCAGCGGATGTGTAAGGTTTTGTCTCAGGGGCTTTTAATGGGGATTGATAAATTTCCAGAGCTTCAAGATTTGAAGGTTGGCACTGATGTAACTGATAAACTAAGAGTAAAATATTATGTTTCTTCTGATAATGAGCGGAAGAATGGCCCGAATCCAAACAGTAAATATATCTCGATGGCGGCCCGCCATAAAAAATTAGCAAAGAAGTCTTGGTTTAAATAGCTTATGAAGCGAGATTGGGGCAAGAAATTTCTATTCTTTTTCTTTGGTAGAAAGAAAGACAATCCTCGTGGTTGGCCTTCTCATCTTCAAGGACTTTCAAAGAGTGACCAAGAAAGAGTTCAGAATATGACTTGGGTTTTGGAAGATAAATCTCCCTTTATTGAGACGACCAAGATTGATGGAACGAGCGCAACCTACGCATTGGAGCGAAAGGGAAAAAATCGTTTTGAATTCTATGTTTGTTCTCGAAATATTCGACAAGCTGACCGCAATCAAAAGAATTTTCATTCTGAAGAAGAGAATGTTTACTGGGATGTGGCAGATGATTACCATATCTACGATTTCCTAAGAGATTTTATTGTGAGAAATAATCTAAAGTGGGCCGCGCTTCAAGGTGAAATTGCTGGTGTATCTCATAAGGGTGCAGCAATCCAAGGCAATCCTCATAAGTTTAATGACCTGAGATTCTTTGGGTATGATATGTATATTCCTGATGTTGGAAAGATTAACATTCTTCGGGCGCGCGATGTTTGTAAAGAATGGAATATTCCTTGGGTTCCAATTACTAATGAAGATTATATTCTTCCTGATACTCTTGAAGAGCTTCTAGCTCATGTCGATGGAGAATGTGAAGCACCTGGCGCGAGTGGATTGAGAGAAGGTTATGTCTATCGAAAGAAATCTGACACTAGTTTCTCATTCAAAGCTGTGTCTAACAAATATCTTTTAAAACATTAATTTGAAATTTTTTCAAAATAGTTATATAATATATACATAAAGTAAAGAAAGGAAGATGTCAATGTATTTGTTCCGTTATCGTGTGACTACTGAAGATGCTATGAACGACTATAAGGATAGGAAAGCAGTTGGTTTGCTTTTTGCTAAGAGCTATAAGGCGGCCGCTGGTTGTATTGAAGAGTACTATGGTAAGGACCTAGATGCTATTGATTATCTTCGCGTTATTGCAGACAGCCGTATTATTGAGATTAACGAAGCCAGTGAAAATTTCATCCAAGAAATTGAAGATAGTTGGATTTGGTAAAGGAGGAATAATATGAGTAAAGTTATTAATTTTATTACCGACTCTGGCGATTTTTATATTATGAAAGATAACGATGGTTTTACTCGTTTATATCCTTATGAATTTATTGAACTTCTTGCAGAGCCTCATGCTTGTAAATATGACATTGCTTATGTAAACTCTTCAGATTGCGATCTAATTGAAGAAGTGGAAGGTCTTGAAGATACAAGTTCAGAGGAAGATATTTTTTGGGATTTTGTTGAGGTGATTAATCCCAACCAAATCAATGAAGCAGACAAAAAATTCGATTATATTTGGAACAAGTTTCATGAAGGAGTGTAAAGGAAATGACAAATTTTAAAGGTATGTTTAAGAAGATTAAGCCTGGTATGTGCCGCCTTTCTATGAATGGTATTGCTATTAACATTAATGGCGAATATAAGACTTATGATGTAGAAACAGGTACTTTTACTAACTGTACTGATTTTGTCTTCGACGTTGGTGATGAGATGTTCTTCTCTTTGCCCACAAATAGTGTAGTAAGAGGAGATATTATTCTCGCGCCTGGTGGGCCTGCCGCAGTTATCGAAGTTAAGGAAAACGAGATTCGAGCTTTTGACTATAAAACAGGGACTATTGTGAACATTGTTCCTGAAAAGTATGTATTCTTTGGTGATACCTATTTCTACTCTAAGATTGTTTCTCCTTTCGCGGCAATGGGTATGGGTAGCTCTGATAATGTTATGAAGATGATGATGATGCAATCCCTTCTCAAAGACGGTGGAGAGATGAATAAGATTATGGCTTATAGTATGATGATGAATGGTGGATTTAATTTTGACTCTATGTTTGGTAATATGTTCTCACCTAGAACTCCTACTGCAACTTCTGAAAAGGAAGGTGATAAGTAATGGGTTCTGGCGCATGGACTAGTACTGCCTATAATACTTATACTACATCCACAAAAGGCTCTATTGATGCTTTTAATTCAATGAACTATCGTCAAATTTATACCGCAGAAGAAATTGACGCAGTTTTGAATCCCTATCAGGTAACTAGAGAATGTTGTGATTCAGAAGAGCATCCTAATACAATTCCTGTTATTCTTGCTCTTGATGTGACTGGTTCCATGGGAAACGCTGCCGCAGAAGTAGCTAAAAAACTTAATGTAATTATGGAGAATCTCTATAAGAACATTACTGATGTTGAATTTCTGGCCGCCGCGGTTGGAGATTTTAGCTATGATAGGTCACCGTTTCAAGCTGGTCAGTTTGAGTCTGATATTCGAGTAGCGGAACAAATTGATAAGATTTATTTTGAAGGTGGTGGCGGTGGAAACTTTTGGGAAAGTTATACAGCCGCATGGTATTTTGGATTATTTCATACTAAATTGGATTGTTGGAAAAGAGGAAAGAAAGGCATTATTATTACCTTGGGTGATGAACCTTTGAATCCTTATCTTCCTGGTAATATGGTAGCTAAAGTTTTTGGTACAAATAAGCAAAGTGAAATTGATGATATTGATACCAAAGAACTTTATGAAGCAGCCAGTAAAAAATATCATATTTATCATATTGCAGTAGATGATTCTGAAACTTGTTATCGTTCTTATAAAGAACAAGTTGATAAGACTTGGAAAGAAATGATTGGAGATAATTATAAGGTTGCTAATCTTAACGGTCTAGCAAATACAATTTCCAATATTATTATTGAAGCGACTAACAAAGAGGATGAAATTGAAAATGATTCCGTTGTTTGGTCAGAAGAAGAGGTTAGCTGGTAAGTAAAAGGGGAGGATTAATTTGGAACATATTAAAGTAGTAATTGGCGCAAATTATGGGGATGAAGGAAAGGGTTCTGTAACTTCTCATCTGACACAGTTAGAAAGCTCTTCTGTTCTAAATGTTTTGTTTAACGGTGGTATTCAGCGAGGTCATACGGCTCATAACCATGTATTTCATTGCTTTGGTGCAGGAACTTTAGATGGTGCTTCTACTTATTATGATAAAAATTTTATGTTTAATCCTACTGGCTGGCGCGAAGAGTGTGAACAGCTAGGTTTTAAACCTGACTTGTATATTCATCCAGAAGCAACAATTATTACTCCTTTTGATATGCTGATTAATCGCGCCCTTGAGAAAAAAAGAGATAGTAAGCGCCACGGTTCTTGTGGCATGGGGATTTACGAAACCGCTCGGCGCAATCTAAGGCTTCCTATTTATGCTAAAGATTTATTTAGAGAATATGAACTCTATAATAAGTTAAGATATGTTCAAAGAATCTATGGTAAGATTCGATGTGATGAACTTGGTCTGGATGAATATATCCTAAAAGTTTCCGTTGACCAGTTTATGGTTGATGCTTACGAGATGGCACAGCATTGTAAGATGAGAACTTTTGAGGGAATTAAAGATGACTTTAATACAGTAATTTTTGAAGGCGCGCAGGGGTTGGCGCTGGATAAAGATAACTTGAAAGATTATCCTTATCTTACTCCTAGTCATACTGGTTCTACTAATATTCTTTCTTATATCTATGATGCACCTCTTGATGTAGATAAAGAAATTTGGTATGTGACTAGAAGTTATGTTACTCGCCATGGTAATGGACCGCTTCCTTTTGAGTGTAGTAAGGAAGATATTAACCCTAATATTGTGGATAAAACAAATGAGCCAAATGATTACCAAGGCTCGATTAGATATGGATATTTTGATGTAGATAGTTTTATGGGTAGAGTTGAAAATGACTGGAAAAATTATGAGGATGTGGCTAATGTAAAGCAATGTATTGCAATTACTCATAAGAATTACACTCATGGATTAATGTGTATTGGAAAAAATGATTATACTGATTTTAATAAACTAACCAACCATCAATATTCTGATGTTTATGATTTATTTTTGCTAGAAGCAAAGCCTTTTAAAGATAAATAAAAAAAAGGAAGTAGAGCGTTTGCTCTACTTTTTTACTTTATAGAGTGGAGGTGATTTTATGGCAATCACAAAGAAAGATATTTTGGATTATGTACGTCATACTCCTTATAATACAAATATAAGAGTTCTCGAAGGACTTTTAACTGAACTAGAAAGCGGTAGCTCATTAGATACTTCTGATGCTACAGCTGCGGCCGCAGATATTTTAAAAGACAAGACAGCTTATGTCAATGGATAGAAAGTTACTGGAACTATTACTTCTGTAAATGCTTAGACAATTACTCCAACAACTACAGACCAAACTGTTAATGGCAATGTTTTTCTGGCGGGCGCAATAACCGTAGCTGGAGATGCAAATCTTTTGGCAGAAAATATTAAGTCTGGTGTCACAATTTTTGGAGTAACAGGTACTTATACTGGGGAAGAGGAAGCTTAATCGCTTCCTCTTTTTATTTTTAATTTGATTTTTTCTATAATTTTTAGTATAATATATATAGAAAGAAGGGATAAAGATGGACTATTGGAACTCTTTGAATGAGGCTACATTAAATTACTATCTACAATATCAGCAAGATATTCTTGGAATGCAAATTAATGCAGCCCTTCAAAACCAGATGAATCAAATTTGTCAAACAATGGATAAGTTAAATGTGTCAATGAATAACGCATGTTTTTATCATCCTAATGTAAATTATTTAGAGGCTTCTAATTTTATTCCTTCTAAACCTAAAAAGAAAACACTAGAAGATTTAGAACGAGAACTCTTTCCAGACAATCCTATTCGAGATTATATTGAAAAAAGGATGAAGCAGATAGAGGAAAAGTATCAGAAAATTTTTGAATATATAGATTGTTTATCTTGAGAAAGGAGTTTATTATGAGGAAGATTAAGATTCTAAAAATCTTTGAGTATTGGGATAATGAAGTGCTTCTAAATACGTTTTATCTAGTAAAAATTGGAAGTAAAATTAGCCTCTTTTATGAGAAAGATGTAACTCCAATAGTAAAGATATTGGCAGGTAAAGATAATAAAGATTTTGAAATGGAAATTCGAGAAATTTCAATGGATATAATTGATTCTAATGGCGGCGCGCTGCTTACGTTTGCCATTAAGAATCACAAATTGGATATTTTGGACGATGAAATTATTAACTATTACTTTGAAACCCTTTGGGACTATGCTGGGAGAGAATAATGGAAAAATATATTTCGCTTGACTTTCTTAAGATGTTTTTGGAATATGATGCTGAGAAAGACAGATATTATATTAAAGATATTGATACTTTATGGGGTTTTGATAAAGAAGAAATGCAACCAATTATCTGTTCAAGTTGGAAGAAAGTAGGTAACAAATTCTTTTGCGAAGCGTGTGGCAATGTGGAAAATAAAACAAGTAAATATTGTCCACAATGCGGCGCGCGGATGGTGGGTGATAATGATAATGATGATATTTAATTTTTTAATGATGGCTCTTTTGTTTTTTACTGGTCTAATATTATTCTTATGTGGAATTGGTTATTTTATTGTTTCTTATCAATGCCTTAAAGATTATATTGAAGTAAAAGACAAATAGGTTTTAATCTTTTTTATTTTATATTTACTAGTCGGATTAGTGTGTGTACTGGTGCCGATAATATTTATTCTTTTAATTTAAGGAGTTAAAAATGGATTTCTTTTTGCTTATAATGGCAGTAATAATGATAATTCTTGGTATTCTATATCTTGTAAGTAATTCAGAAAATTCTACTGATTACATTTTTGGTGGTTTTGTTTGTTTTTTAGGTCTTTTTACGTTTGCTCTTTCTTTGATTAATCCGTTAGAAGAAACCCTTTATAAACTAACTATTACTGATACAGTAACTAATAAAGAAAAAGTTTATGAGTTTGTAACCGATATTGAAGAACACGAGTCTTATATTAAATTTACTGATAAAGATGGTAATGAACAATATCTAATGATGGAAGATAAAGAAATTTTAAAGGAGGAATTGGAATGATTAAGTTTTCTGTAAAGTTTACAAATGAGTTTGGTCATAAATTTAAAGTGTCAACTAAAACCGAAACTTATCCTAGTATGGGAGAAGATGAGCTTCGAGTAATTGGAGATGTTTTGAGCGATTTTCTTCGTCAGATTGGCTATTCTCAAAGGGGAGACACAATCTTGATGGATAGTCTAACAGAAAATGAATTAGAAGCTGTACAAGATTATTTATTTGAATATCGCAAAGAGAGGGATGAGGATATTGAGATGGAAAAGGAATAAAAACTAGACAATTAAGTTTAGTTATATAAATAAAGAAGGACAGAAGTTCCAGTTTGACAGGATTTCAGTATCGAAGTGGCGCCCTGAGCATGGAGAAGAGGAAAAGAAAAGCCTTGCTAATTTCTTTAACTTCATTATGAAGTATATTGGATATAGTGAGTATGATAAGGAACTAGTTTTTAATGAAAGTGTAACTGAAGAAGAGTATACTAAATTAAAGGAATATCTTTTAAGTCTAAGAACTAATGAGGTGGCTGAATGAGAAAACCTTTACATGAAGTAATTACTAATGTCGTTGATTTCTTTAGAAATAAAGATATGACAATTCAATTAAAGAGAAATGTTATTTATTGTCCTAATACTCGGCGCGCCATGTCAGTAACTCTTGATATGATTGATGTTCTTAAACTTGTTTTTAAAGAATATAATATTACTGATTGGGCAATTCATACGCAGGTCTTTTCTTATGATAATGGAGAGGAAGAAAAAGTTCTAGTTATTGATTATGGCAACGCTAGACTACATTACATCTATAAAACGATAGACGACCTTTAAAATTTAGCCCCTTTCTAAATTAAGTTTGACTTTTTTTCAAATTTCTTATATAATATATATATAAGATAAAGAAAAGTTAAACCGTTTAGAAAGGGGTTTTGTGTATATGCAGAAGTTTAATGAGGTAGCTATGCGGCCTACTAAGCTGGCAGATTACGAAGGACAGGATAAGGTACGCAAAGCCCTTAACTTTTATATTAAGGCTGCTAAGATGCGTGGTGACTGTCTTGACCATACAATTATCTATGGGCCTAGTGGTTTAGGCAAGACTACTTTAGCAAATATTATTGCTAATGAGATGGAAGCCAATATTCTAACAGTCAGCGCGCCTACTATTAAAACTACTCAAGATATGATTTCTATTCTAATGACCCTATCTGAAGGTTATATCTTGTTCATTGATGAAATCCATAGACTTCCTAAAAAGGTAGAAGAAATTTTGTATTTTGCAATGGAGGATTTCGTTGTAGATGCTGAGGTTGATGGAGTTAAAACTCGTACTCAAATCCCAGCTTTTACTTTGATTGGTGCGACTACTGCGAAAGGTATGTTAAGTGAGCCGCTTCGTAATCGTTTTCAGATTAGCTTGGAGCTAGTTCCTTATCAAGTAAATAATCTAGTAGATATTGTTATTGGCTCTGTTACAAAGTTAGGCGGTATTATTGATGCAGCCTGCGCGCAGATGATTGCGCAGAGAAGTCGTGGTGTTCCTCGTATTGCAAATGGTTATGTGCGTCGTGTACAAGATTTCGCAATGGTAACTAATGAAGGTGTTATTAATGAGGATGTAGTTAATGAAGCGTTTGATTTTCTTGGCGTAGATGAAAATGGTTTAACCGAACAGGATCAACGTTATCTTGGTACAATGGCTAAAATGTTTCAGATGAAAACTGTCGGTATTGATACTTTGTGCTCGGCGCTAAATGATGACAAATCTACTATTGAAAAAACTGTTGAGCCTTATCTTATTCAGAAAGGCTATGTTAGAAAAACTCCTCGTGGTCGTGTATTGACTGAGGAAGGATATAAAATTGGTAAGAAGGTAGGTTAAACTATGAAGTCAAATATTGTTAAAGATAATTATAGTCTTAATTCTAATATTACTCTTACGACTGGTACAGTTTCCGCTCCTAATATTTTAGGTGGACTGACTTATGATACTAATGCAGGTGATATTGCGGTATGTATAGGAGATAATACTTGGTAGACAATTACATCTATTGATACTTACGGCTCTACTGCACTTTCTACTTCAAATGCTTTTGAAGATTTTCAGACTGCTATTGAAAAGTTAGAAACTAAACAATTTGAGATGGATAAAGTAATTAGAAGTGGAAATAAAATTATAGTTGAATGGAAAGATAATACCACTACAACTTATGAGGGCGCGCCTAGTGAGTATCTAAGTGATGATGAATTACTTTATCGAGCTTTTTCTCAAAGGTTATTCTCTAATGACAAGGGTAAGTTAAAGTCATCTATGGAGCTGGCGCACTCTAAGTTAGTTAGAGAAGAAGAAGAGGTAAGCTGGTAAGTAAAAAGGAGGAGCTTGAATGAGAACTTCAACTCGAAAAGCGCTAAATAAAATTGTAGCTACAGTAGGCGAAGCTAATCTTAAAACAATTTTAGATGAAGACCCCTGGAGTTTTTTTGAGAGGGTAGTTAATGAGGCTTCTAAAAATTTTGAGGAAATTGTGGCGGTGCGCCTTCAAAAAAGATTCGTGGATTCAGATACTGGCTATTTAATGCGAGAGTACGTAGCTAATTTTCCAACTAGAGCGATCCAAGAAGTCTATTCGATTGCTCAAGAATTCGAGATTTCTATTTGTAAAGCTAAGGTTTTGAGTGGGATTTATGGATATTGGCCTTTGGTTGTGGCCTATGAGGAAGATGATGAGTTAAAAATTTTTTATAAAAATTTTAAGATAGGGGTATAAAGGCTAAGATGAAAGTAAGAGTAAGTTTTGATTGCGGTATCCAGGAAGAATATAATATCTCTAAAGAAAAAGGGCCAGCTTTAATTAAGAGATATTATAGAGCTAGACAAGAACCTGAGAATTTGGAGCTGCGAATGTATCCAATGGGAGATGGAGTTGTAGATTTGTGGGCAACGATTGGAATTAAATTTCTAGCCAATCCAATCGAAGAAATTAAATCCTAAAAAATTATGACGGCGCGCCTTCATTGGTTGCGTCGTATTTTTTCGGAAAAATTTTATGGGGTTGCGCTATCTTCAAAATATTTTGCGAAAAAAAGGAAGATAAAATTTTCCAAAAAATTCCAGAAATTCCAGTGAAAATATTTTCCAAAAAATTATGGAGCTGGTGCAGTCGAAGTAAACTGCACGAAAAAATTAGGAGAGGAGGAAAGTCTTACTACTTATTAGTGTACGTATTTAAGTACGTAGTATATAACGTATAAGTGTACGTTTAAGTATACGTATAATAAGGGGAAGAATTCTTTGAGTTGATGGAAAGCCGAAGGCTTTCCCTCGCGAAGATTTTCCATGAGTGGCGCGAAGCGCACGGAATGGAAAACCGAGCGAGACATCAACGTAGATTAATACGTATAAGTATACGTATAATAGGAGGGAGGGTAGGGAAACGTAGACGTTTACTGCGAAGCCTACGTATACGTATACTGGGAGAAATTGTAGGAGGTAAGGGCTTTATCTCTGTTAGATTGCGCTAGGGAAATTCCTTACTGCTATGGCTTCTCTATTAAGTGCGTAGGTCCCCTCTAGTGTACGTAGAAGTATACGTAAAAGGGGCCTACGTTGGCTATCGGCCCCTTTATGGTTGGTTAATGGACGTGGGATGGCTGAGCTATGTTTGTGCGAGGACAAAGGGTAATCCGTTCTCTTTCCCTATTAAGAACGGATAAAATTTTTTAGATTGGTTGGATTGGTTTTTGTGGATTTTTAATAATGTGGATTAAGGTTAGTTTAGTTTAGTTTGTGTGGGTTTGTATGAATTTATTCTAGTTTGTATGAGTTTGTATGAGTTTGTATGAGTTTATCCCTGGCCCCAAAAATCCCCATTTGTCAAATTTTTATTAAAACCTAAAAAGAAAAGGACTAGCTTTGTGCTAGTCCTTTTCCCATTTTAGATAGAGAGGAAACCTTTCTGCTTACCCTTCTTAGGCACCTTAACTTCAGTTTCACGAGCGCGGCCTTCTGCGACAAGCTTACGACAAAGCGCAGAAGCCTTCTGTACAGAAACTTCGAGGAAAGCGGCTACATCGGAAGCGGTTTTCGGCTCGCCATCCAGAATCTCAGTTTCAATCTTTTCGAGAAGCGGAATGTTTGCAGCTGCCGCTTTCGATACCTTATCGCGCCGCCGCGCATTAGTAATGTCCAGCTTTTCCAGCTCTTGAGTAGCAAACTCAGTCAGTTCAGCATCGATACCAGCTTCGATAACCTTAGTAAGAAATTCGCGCTTAGTCATAATAAACCTCTTTCTCCAGCGTTTAGGCAGCTGGCGCCAGTTTTGGATTTTTAGGGAGGGAGATTACTTTCTCTCTCACTTTCTATATATATTATAGTGGAATTTTCAGCTATTTTCAAATTTTTTAGAGCTGTTGGAATAGCGCTCGAACATATGTTCGACTACCTTAAAAATGTTTTTTTTAAATATTATACCACAATTTGCAGCTGATGTCAAATTTTAAGACTGTAAATTTGCAGCTGGTTTAGACGTGAAAATTTGCAGCTGCCACAGAACTTGACTTTGCAGCTGGTTTGCAGCTGCCGCAATTTGCAGCTGGTGGACATCCAATCGAACGTATGTTCGGTCCCTCTCCCAAGGGAACAAATGTTCGGTTAGTTCGGGCTAACTCCTGATTTGGATTCGAACGTATGTTCGGGTTGACATTTGACAAACGTTGTGGTATAATATATAATGGAGAAATTTGACTTTTGGGTCGCCCGGTCAATCGAGTTAGTCATGACAAACCTGCCCGGGCAACGCTCGGGTTAGTCTTAACTAACTGGCGCGCAATAGATAAGGGAAATCCCTCATCCATAGATAAGAAACCTCCCGTTATAAAAATCAACCATATTTTCTTCGTAGAATTTTTTAAATTCTTTATAACTCATCTCGTCAATTTCATTTGTCCAAGTATTAAGAAATTTAACCATTTTAATTTCCTCCCATCTCAATATCTTTAACCATATTAAAAAAGTTTTTAAGTGCGGCAGAAGTTTCTCTCAAGACTTCTCTGTTGTTTGGATTCTTGCTTTCTCTTTGCATACCTTCTACAATTTTGGAAAAAGCAAGATAAACATTAAATTCTTCCTGGCTAATGTAAATGTCTTCTGACTGAACAATTCGCATTTTCATCTTTCCTTTCCTTTAGTGTATCTATATTATACCACACGTTTTCTAAAATGTCAACCCCTATCCAGAAAAAATTTTCTGTTAGTCCCGCCTAACGGCGGCCCGGGCGCCCGCGCTTCAACGCACTAAAGTGCTAAAGCGCGGACCTAAAAGAAAAAGAGGGATATTATCCCTCTTTCTCCGCTTCGGCTTTCGCCTTGGCTTCGGCTTTCTTTCGCCGATACTCTTTATCTCTTTCGATTTTTTCCGCTTTTGCTTTTGCCTTTTCGGCCGCTTTCTCTTTTTTCAACTTCTGATTGATTTCGTATTCCTCCGCCATGGAGTAACCGTCATAAGGCTCTGTCCCCTTATTTGCGCCTGTGGGAATCTTCAAAGTGATTACCATGAAATCTTCGTTGCCCTCATCATCAACAATAGGGAACGCAACCTCATTGGATTTCACTCTTAAGACTTCTTCAGTTTCACTGAAAAAGTCAATCAACTTTTTCAGATACCGCTCTTTCATTTCGTCACGCAATGCTTTACGAGATTTTGCCATTTTTCAAGACCCCTTTCCTTTACTGTACCTATATTATATCATAGGCACACTTGGTTGTCAAGACTTTTTTCGGATTTTCTTGGAAAAATTTTTCGGGAGAAATTTTCTCCTCTTCAAATTTTCTATATATATTATACCATAAATTTTGAAAAAAGTCAATAGTAAAAGTGCATAAATTTCGGCGTGGATTTTTGTGCATTTTGCCGGCGCGCCGGCCCGGGCAATCGAGTTAGTATTAACTAACCTAATCGTAAAGAAAAAGGGCAAACGCCCTTTAGAATATTCTTAATTCAGACTGCCTAGGAATTAGATATTCTTCTCCTTCAAAGTTTTCTAAAAGATTGTTATAAACATCAAAAGCAGTAGTTTCAGAAACTTTTAAATAAAAATCCGAATCCCATTCAAAAACTTCTCCTATTTTAATTTCTTTAAAATTAACTGTTCTTTGCAAAGTTTCATTATTGATTTTCATTTTAATTCCTCCTTATTTTTTCCACAGAGAACCATCAAGTTCGGGTTTTCTTTTTAAACATTCAACTAAAATTTCTTTTTCAATCATAACATCTTCTAAACCTGTATGACTTTCTACAAAATCATTGTTGTTTGTTAGATATCTATAAAGAATTTCGGCAGTATAACGGCGTTGACCTCTTTTAGTCAAGTATCCGTTTTCATAACAAAACTTGCCAAAATCATCATCTTTCCCAAAGACTTCTCTTGCCATTTTTAAAGTATCCCAAATCTTAACGCCATAGGGAAAGAAATAACGATACTTGGATGAAGTCAACCAACGTTGAGTAAGATTCAAAGAACGATTATCAAAACGCGCATTATGGCACGCAATAATCTTTACACAATATTGGTCGCATACATCTTTCAGAATCTTTTTCACAGTCTTAAACCGCCGCAACTGACGCTTGCCATTCTTAATATCTTCCCAGTATTGCGGAATCTTATCGGCAAAGTATGCCTCTTTCATCATCTTTTTTTCATCAAGAAAAATATCTGCAATCACATAAGAATGAGATTCATAAACTTTTCCAGTTTCATCAACAACCGCAAAGCCAATATCATAGCACATAGGGTCATCAATAGAGTTTGCGGTTTCAGTATCTAATACAATAAACTTTCTCATTTTCTCTTTTCTTTCCTTTCCGTTTCCTTATGTATGTATTATAGCATAGAAAGCGGCAGTTGTCAATACTTTTTCAAAGAAAAATTTTTAAGTTAGTTGTGACTAACTCAACGG
>ERZ1643250.89-NODE-89-length-122657-cov-58.744784_pt1 | contig 122657 bp, 99 predicted proteins | sample MGYA00579262_ERZ1643250 | MGnify/ENA primary metagenome ERZ1643250 (study PRJEB29033, sample SAMEA4952265) | chicken gut metagenome | biome: Broiler Chicken; feature: Gastrointestinal Tract; material: Caecum | place: Ireland | collected 2018 | study: Broiler... | reverse complement strand
TTTATATTCCGGAGATTGGAACTACAGCAAAAGATGCAGCATCCGGGACACAGTTCGGGGCGGCAGGAGAAGTTACCTTGATAGATACCGTGTCCTACAGCAATCTGACTCCTGGAAACGAGTACACTCTGAAAGGTATCCTGATGGATCGGGAAACCGGTGAGTCTGTAAAAGTCGGTGGACAGGAAGTGATAGCTGAGACAACCTTTAAACCGGAAGAAACTTCTGGAACTGTAGACGTGACCTTTGCATTTGACGCTTCTTCCCTGGCCGGACATGCCCTGGTGGTATTTGAGGAATTATTCCAGGCGGAAGCAAGCATTGCAGAACATAAGGACATCACAGACGAAGGACAGACCATCTATATCCCAGAGATCGGCACAACAGCTCTTGACCAGGAAAACGGGACACATAACAGCAATCCGGACAGCGAAGTGACTATTGTAGATACAGTCACCTATAAGGGACTGATTCCAGGGAAAGAGTATACCGTAAAGGGAACCCTGATGGACAAGTCTACTGGAGAGGAATTACTGGCAGATGGAAAGCCCGTAACGGCAGAGAAGACCTTTACCGCAGAAGAAGCAGACGGATCTGTGGAGCTTACTTTCACCTTTGACGGAAGCGTTCTGGCTGGAAAGACCGTAGTTGCCTTTGAACATGTGTACTATGAGGACAAGGAAGTAGGAAGCCATACAGATATCGAAGACGAAGATCAGAGCATCCACTTCCCGGCTATAGGGACCACAGCGAAAGACAGCAGCACAAAGGATCCTATCGCCAATGCCGGTAAAGTAACAATCGTGGATACCGTATCCTATCAGAACCTGATCCCCGGACAGAAATATACCCTGAAAGGCGTATTAATGGATAAAGAGACAGGAAAAGAACTGCTGATCGGTGACGAGCCTGTTACTGCAGAGAAAGAGTTTACACCAGAAGAAGCAAATGGATCCATTGACCTGGAATATGCCTTTGACGCTTCTGCCCTGGCAGGAAAGCAGGTAGTTGTCTATGAAGAGCTTTATACCGGCGATAACCTGATCGGGGAACATAAGAACATCAATGACGAAGGGCAGACCGTGACCTTCCCGCAGCTCCATACCAATGCTTCCGATGGTGTTACCGGAAATCATACCGGAACTGTCAATGAGAAAGCAACGGTGGTTGATATTGTTACTTATACAGGATTGCTTCCGGGAAAAGAGTACACCGTAAAAGGTATTCTCATGAATAAAGAAACCGGAGAACCTGTAAAAGACGCAGAGGGAAAGGAAATCACTGCAGAGAAGACCTTTACCGCTGAAAAAGCAGATGGCAGCGTAGAGCTGGTTTACGAACTGGATTCCAGCCTGCTTGCAGGCCAGACAGTAGTAGTCTTTGAAGATCTTCTTTATAACGGTGTAGAAGTCGGATCCCATGCAGATATTCAGGATGAGGACCAGAGTGTCCATTATCCGGATCTGGGAACCCAGGCGAAAAACCAGGCAACCGGTACTCAGGAAGCGGCAGCAAATAAGTCTGTAACGATCCTGGATACGGTATCCTACAAAAATCTGATCCCAGGTCAGGAGTATACCGTTAAAGGAATCCTGATGGATAAATCCACAGGGAAAGAACTCCTGGTAGGCGATAAGACAGTTACTGCAGAGAAAACCTTTATTCCAGAGAAAGCGGACGGATCTGTCGAGCTTGCCTTTACTTTTGATGGAAGCACTCTGACTGGAAAAACAGTGGTTGTCTTTGAAAGACTGTATGTAGGAGAAAATGAAGTAGCTGTTCATGCGGATATTACAGATAAGGGCCAGACGGTAGAGTTTCCTGTTCCGGAGATCGGAACCAAGGCAAAAGATAAAGATACCGGAAGTCAGCAGGGAATCGCAAAAAAACAGACTACGATCATAGACACTGTAAGCTATAAAGGATTGGTTCCTGGAACTGAGTATACCGTAAAAGGTACCCTGATGGATAAAACCACAGGAAAAGAACTTTTGGTAAACGAAAAACCAGTAACCGCAGAGAAAACCTTTACTCCAGAGAAAGCGGATGGATCTGTCGAGCTTGCCTTTACTTTTGACGGAAGCAACCTGGCAGGAAAAACAGTGGTAGTTTTTGAAAGCCTGTTTGTAGAAGACACAGAAGTAGCTGTCCATGCAGATATCCAGGATAAAGGCCAGTCTGTAGAGTATCCGGAGCATAAGATCCAGACCCAGGCAAAGGATAAGGAATCCGGAACCCAGGAATCCCAGGCAAAGGCCAATACAACGATTCTGGATACCGTTTCTTATGAGGGCCTGATCCCAGGCCAGAGCTATACCCTGAAGGGAATCCTGATGGATAAAGCTACCGGGGAACCGCTGCTGATTAATAACAAACAGATCACAGCAGAGAAAATCTTCATTCCGGAGAAATCTTCCGGAACTGCAGAGATGGAGTTTACCTTTGACGCTACGTTTGCAGCCGGAAAAGAGATCGTTGTCTTTGAACGTCTGTATGTACAGGGAGTGGAAGTTGCTGCACACACAGACATCAATGATAAGAACCAGACGGTGAAAGTAAACACACCTGTAGTACCTAAAAAGAATGACACTACAATAATACCGCAGGTAAAGACTGGAGATTCGACACCAGTTGCCGGAATCGTCGCAGCGCTTCTTCTTTCAGGAGCAGTAATCGCTGTTGTGGCAGGAAAGAGGAGAAAAGGCCAGAAAAGCAAATAATAGCTGAGTATGCCAAACTACAAATTTGAAAGGGCGGGCGGAATGATCCGCCTGCCTGAAAAAGAAAGGGTGGAATCATGAAGAAAATCAGAAAATCTGAAAAAAGAAATCAATATAGAAAGAAAATAATCTGTATGACAGTCATGCTCCTGATCTGCATGACCTGTTACACGATACCGGTCTTTGCCAGTTCAGCAATCATTACTTCTAAGTTTGATACATTAAAAGATATTGTTGCAGGCGTAGTAACCGCAATCGGTGCGATTGTAGTCCTCTGGGGAATTTTCGAATTCGGTAATGCCATGCAGACCCAGGAAGGCGGTGCCCAGTCCCAGGCTTTAAAGAGGATCGGCGGCGGACTGGTCATGGTGATCGCTTCCCAGCTTTTGGCTCTGCTTGTATAAAATGCATTACAAAATGAAAAGTAAGGAGGCGAGAGCGATATGTTAGATTGGCTGTTTGACCTGTTAAGCGGTAAGACCCTTGTAAAGTTCGGATTTGACTGCTGGAACAGCCTGTCAGGGGTGGCTATGACGCTTCTTGGATCCACTCCGGCGCAAGTGGCGGACGGGACGCTTTGGAATGTAAGTATGAACCTGGTTACGGTTATGAAGATCGTAGGAGCTTCCCTGTTTAATCTTCTCTTCTTCGTGAATTTTTGCAAAAATTCAGCAAATTTAAGAGACAACCAAACATTAGAGACCATAGTCACTATGTTTATCCGGGTAATCCTGGGAAATGTGCTGCTCTTGAATTTTAATACGATCATCAATGGACTTGCGGAAATCATGCAGGCAGTATTTTTTATTGTGGCTCCAGATGGGACAGGATCCATTGCCCTGCAGGGAGACAGTGTAGATGACTGGTTTTGGGACTATGACGCAGACAGCATGATGTTGAGCCTGATCCTGAGCATGGTTTTCCTGCTGGTGGCCCTGGCTGTAGGATTGCTTCTGATCTTGCATGTTTATGGGCTTTTCATAAAAGTATTCTTTTATATCGTGGTAGGGCCGCTGGCAATCGCAACAGTTCCGGGACCGGAAGGGGCTGCAAAGTCGGCAGAAAGTTGGTTTAAGACATTTCTTTGCGCCCTGGGAGAATTTGCAGGGACGGCACTGGTACTCCGGTTCTGCTCGGCCATGATCAACGGTAGCGGATTCATCATTCCAGTCCCGGATAACCTGCTGGTATATGAGAGTCTTTGGAATATCGGTCAGTGTATGCTGGTTATGTTCCTGGCAATTCTGTCGGTGAAAACAGTAGACTCCATGATCCGCCGATCCTTTGGATTTTAATGGGAGGTGAGAAGAAGTGAATATTCCGATCAATAAGGATTTTGAACATGATTACAAGTCCTCTGTCTGGAAGGGATTTACATTAGTAGAAATGGTTCATCTGTGTATCGGGGTTTCAGTTGCAGTGGGGCTGTGTTTGCTCCTATGGTTAGTTGTTAAACTCCCGGTTGTACCGTCCATCTATATCAGTATCCCGGTAGGATTTCCAATCCTGGCTTCCGGCTTCTGGAAATCGGTAAATGGGCTGAACTTATGGCAGTATCGCAAAGCGATCCGCTATAGAAAAGCAACCCGGATTTTATACAGTAGGGCTGGAGAATATAAACCGGTCCCGGATACTTTTTCTGAAATAGATATGCAGCGGAAAGAAGCGCAGAAAAACAAGATCCGTAAAATGAAAAAGTTACATAGAAAAACGTACAAAAAGATAAAGAAGAGAAAATTGCGTGAAGCATATGAAGACCAGGAAGCTGCAGTAAGTGAAGAAACGGCGGCGATAGCAGCTGCTTTTCAAGCCCAGGAAAATCATGAGCGGGAAGGAACAGAGGCAGAAATTTATCTGAACCCTTTTGAAATCCCGGAAGAAGTCCTGACAGATCCGAAGATGCGGGATTCTTTTATTATCCAAAAAACTGATTTTCTGGAAAATTTTATGGTTTCCTGCGGTGCTGCAGATACAGAAATGAATAAAGCTCTGGTCGGACGCTGCGTAAAAAGGCTATATGACCAGGTTTTCCAGAAGAAGGAACCCAGATCCCCGATCCTTGAAGAGTTTTGTCGGATTCTGCAGGAACAACTAGAACCGGAGGCAAAAGAATTGTATGCAGCACTGGAGGCATATGTAAATGGCACTTATCAGATCTTTAACCATGACAGCAGCCCAAATATCAATGACCGAGTGATCGTTGAAGGGAAGAGGAATCTCCCAAGTGCGGTAGCAGAAACTTATATGCTCACAGCCATGCATTTGCTGTCTATACGTATGGGTTATAAAACGTCCGTGGAAGAAAAAAGTTAAGGAGGGACCTATGAGTTTTTTCAAAGGTAAAGATTTTACGTCTTGCAAGAAAATGACAGATCCTGTATACGCAGCGCCTTCCTGTATCCGGGAAATGCTGGATATCGCAAAGGTGTATGAGGATGGGATCTTTGAAATAGAAACAGACGGCGGAAAGAACCGCCCGAGGTTATTTGACAAAGTTTACGAATTTTCAGATATCAACTACATAAACAAGGACAACCGGGAGAAAGAACAGGTCTGCCTGTCTTTCTGTAAGTTTTTAAATTCTATGAATGTGGACTTTAAGCTGCATGTGGTAAATGAACCCCGAAATATGGAAGAAGTAAGAGAGAAGGTCTTGATCCCGGAAAAAGAAGGGCAGGAGGAGGGGGTAAGGGAGTTATTAGAAGCAAATAACCGGTTGATTGAAAAAGCCCTGGAAAGGGGGGAACCGCAGATCCACAAGAAAAAATATCTGACTGTTACATGCAGGAGAAAAAGCTATAAAGACGCAAGGGCTTATTTCAATGTCCTGGAAGCAGCGATCTATCCGGTGTTCCAGGCTATGCGGAGCAAACTCGTAGAACTGGACACGCAGAAAAGACTGGAAGTTTTGTACCATTATTTCCATGATGACGGTATCCCGGATTTTTCCTGGACGGAACTGAAAAAATCCGGGAGGGACTGGAAAAATGAACTGGTTCCCTACAGCCTGAATAACGAGGTACGCAGGCTGGATTTTGGCGAAGAGTGTATGCAGATCCTGTTTGTACCCCGTCTTCCCAGTTCCTTAGATGAGAGCAAGGTACTGTCGGGACTTTCAGAAGTGTCTTTCTTTTCCAGCGTTACTATAGACTGCGCCTGTATCCCCAGAAGTATCCTGAAAGAAAAGCTGGAAGCCCTGAACCTGAATAATGAGGTATCCATCAATCAGGAGCTGCAGCTTAACGCCAGGAATAAAAACTTTTCTTCCGGCCCATCTTATCAGAAGTCTAAGAAAAAAGAAGAACTGGAAGACTACATGGATCAGATAGACGATAATGACGAAAACGGATTTTTCATGCAGATGTTAGTTGCTGTCCGCGGCAAAAACCAAAAGGATCTGGCAGAGAACGTGGAGACTATGAAACTGATTGGCGCAGGTATGGGGATCCATTTTGTAATCGACTATAATCAGCAGATCCAGGCACTAAATACATTGCTGCCAATCGGCGCAAGAAGGGTAGACCATATGCGGGCCATGCTCACTTCCTCTATGGTGGCTTTCCAGCCTTTCCATGCGAAGGATTATATCCAGCCTGGCGGTACTTTTTTTGGGACCAATAAGCTGACGAAGAATATTATCATGCTGGATCGAAAGAAGATGAAAAACAGCAACGCCTGTTTCTTCGGCCATTCCGGATCAGGAAAATCCATGATGTTAAAACTTACGGAGATTGGCCAGGCTTATGTAGCTACAGATGATGATATTTTCATGATCGATCCACAGAATGAAATGGAGATGGTAACGCAGAAATTTGGCGGGCAGTTCTTTGATCTGACGGCCAGCTCCGGGATTTATTTAAATCCTTTTGAAGTCCCGGAAGAAGTCATGTATGCTGTGGATTCAAAAGTTCAGGCTCAGTTCATAGGAAAAAAGGCAGATTTCGTGGAAGCCTTTGTTTATTCCTGCCTGAAGGGAACAATCCCAACAGGGGTACATAAGACATTGATCGTGCGCTGTATAAAAAAACTGTATGATCAAGTATTTCAGATGAAGAAACTGAAATCACCAGTTTTGGGAGACTTTAGGCAAATTTTAATGGAACAGCAGGAACCAGAAGCCAGGGATCTTTATGCAGCACTGGAAGCTTATACAGACGGCACTTTCGATATGTTCGCCAGAGACTCAAACCTGAATATTAACAACCGTATGGTTGTCTTTGGCATGAAGAATGTTCCTAATACTATGTGGGAGACCTGCATGATCACGGTTATGCACCTTCTGTCTATGCGGATGGACTACAATACATCCCTGCAGAAAGCTACCCATTTTATCTGTGATGAAGCGCAGTATGTCTGCAGGAACAGCAGTTCCGCTGACCAGATGTTGAGAGCTTTTATCACATACCGGAAGTATGGAGGCATATGTACAGCATGTTTCCAGAATATTTCAGCCATCCTGGCAAATCCAGATGTAAAGGATATGGTGTCCAACTGTGATCTGAAGGTGCTGCTGGATCAGGGCGGCTCAGACCGGAATGCTCTTAGCAGTATCCTGGAGTTGTCCAGTACAGAGTTTCAAGAACTGGCGAACCCGGAACCGGGCCAGTGCCTGATTGTGTATAACAACCAGATTCTGCAGTGCAATGCTTTTATCGATCTGGAAAATCCGCTGTATAACTTATACAGTACAAACTTCCATGAAAAGGCAGAAGAGGCGAAAAAGGAGGCGCTAAATGAGGATCTTACAGAAGAAAGGGCTACAGCTCCGTAAACAGGGGCAGGAGATCGGAAAAGTCTCCTTTCTGCAGACTCAGAACAGACGGATCGTAAAGGAGCGAGGGCCAAGATCGACTTTGCAACTGCCAGACGCAAGAATGGCAAGAGCCTGGGAAACCCTGCCAGAAATGAAAAAAGCGAAAATACTGTCTCAGGCAGGAGGAAAAAGCGCACAGGCCGCATTTTTAGCATACCAGAGGGAACCGGAGAGCAGGCAGGCATCCTACTTTGTAGAACAGTATATGGGGATCGCCCAGGAAATCCGGGAAGAAGCGCTTCCTTATGAAAACGAACCATTCCCATTTCTGGAGGAATATCAATCGGAAGCATTTAATGACATTGCTTTGCAAAGAATGGCCCTGGACCGGCAGGAATTATACTATATCTCCAGTTCCTATGGAAATGTTGTAAATACATTCCAGAATGCGGAGGGATATTATGAAGCGGTAAATGCAAATGTAACCCCAGAACTGCCATATCCGCAGGAAACCCTCTTTTCCTCTATAGACACTTCCCGTCAGCCCGGTAGTACAGCTGCCTTACCCCGGAATGTTTTGAATGGTAAGACAAATATCCGGACCGCCGCCATGGGAACGGCTATGGGGATAACGGCAGGCGCTTTGGCGCTTGATACCGTTGGGGAGGGGATAGGAGTACAAAGACCCCGGGCGTTGGAGAATATGCGGAAAACGGCAAATGATTATGAAGACCAGGATCCTTTAGAGGAGAACATGCCTGTTCTGCCTGAGGGGGAACAGGCCGGAGAGAAAAATACTGGAAGCAAGGGAACTGTAAAAAGTACGGTACAAAAGACTGGGAGCAAAAAGATTAAGCGCAGAGTCATGCGGAAGCTTTCAAGGAAAATGATAGTTTCAGCAGCGGCAGCTTTTTCCGGGAAAGAGGAAGATATGCAGGCAGCACAGACAACCCATACGCTATCTGAAAAGGCCATTGTATCCGTACAAAAATTATTCAGGGCAGCATTAAAGAGTATCGGAAGAAGCCTTGCAGCTCTGGTCGCTGCCTTCCCCCCAATCGGCCTGCTATTGATCCTCTGTTTTTTCTTGATTGTGATCATTACGGCTATTGGCGGATCACAGCAGTTATTGTCCGCCCGCGCAGTAAATCTAAGCCAGGAGGTAGAAGCTTACCGCTCTACCGTACAGGAGATCGCAGGGGAATACAATATGTCAGAGTATGTGGAACTTCTCCTTGCAGTCATGATGCAGGAATCCGGTGGTCAGGGCAATGATCCAATGCAGGCTTCTGAAAGCGGATACAATACGCTGTATCCCAGAAGGCCGAATGGGATCACCGATCCAAACTATAGTATTGAGTGCGGCATCCAGGCATTGCGGGATGCGCTGACAAGGGCGGACGTCTCCAGCCCTACAGATATGGTCAATATCCGGATCGCTCTGCAGGGCTACAATTTCGGTTCCGGGTTTGTTACATGGTTCCGCAACAAAGGTTATACAGAATGGAGCTTTGAGATTGCCTGTGAGTTTGCAGAAAGCACCGGCTGGGGAAGACGCAGCGATCCGAACCATCCAGCAGGTCCATGGTCTTATGGGGATCAGTATTATCCGGAACATGTGCTGCGGTATTATACCGTCAGTGTGGGGAGCACCGAGTTGCCGGAAAATGGCCTGCCCATTCCTATTTACTATCAGTGGGAGTATCAGGAACCATATGGAAGCAGTACCATTGCACAGGCAGGCTGCGGACCGTCCTGCTTTGCTATGGTGGTCAGTTACCTTACCGGGCAGACAATCACTCCGGCAGACGTTGTTGCCTGGTGCGGAAACGCCTACTATGTTCCGGGAGCCGGGACGAGCTGGAGCTTCTTTGCTGGAGCTGCAGAACACTATGGGATTGGAGCTGTTACAACAACTACCAGCGCAGAGGAAGTTATGGCCGCCCTTAGTGAAGGCCATCCGGTAATCTCTTCCCAGTCTCCGGGACTATTTACAGGCGGCGGACATTTTATTGTACTTCGTGGAATTACAGCAGATGGAAAGATTCTGGTAAACGATCCAAACGATAATGATAGGAAACAATACCTGAACAGGCAGTTTGACATGTATTCAGAGATTGACTGTACCAGCAGAAATTACTGGATCTTTGAGGCAAAACAATAAGGGGGAATTACAAATGAGACTACCAGTGGAGAAAAAAGATAAAAAGAAATTGATTCTGACGATAGCAGGAGGGATTGCGTTACTCGCACTGATTATCGGCCTGGCCGTTCTGGGTAGTTACCGATCCGGAAAACAGCAGGAAGCCGCCAGTCAGAAACAACAGGAAGAGGCACATGGAGAACAGACAGAAGAAGAGGATTCTTCCTGGGAGGAATGGCCGCCGGTCTATAAAGAGGAAGAGGAGGAGACGATCCCCCGGATCAAGACCACTGAGGAAGGCCAGACCTATACGCCTTATGCCAGTTCTTCAAAATGGAAACAGCTTACAGACGCACAGAAAGAAGAGATGATTAAAAATACAATCCCTGTACTGGAAGACTGGAACAAGACTATAGAGCGGATATGTACCAGCAGGACCAATGCGAAGGTTGAGCCATATTCCTATACATTGGCTACTTTTCTACATTCTTTCTGTGAAGAGAATGGGATCCAGGCAACGGAAGGATATTTTTGGGCTTATGCGGGCTGGGTATCTAATGATGAAGAAGATGTGTATATTGTACTGAATGATGAGGCTGAGACAGTATTGTTAGCCAGGGCAATCGATCAGGGACGTACCTGGAAGTTTGAAATTATGGAAGAGACAAAGGAAGAACTTCTTGAAAAGGCCCAGCAGAATGAGAATGCCGTGGAGCCAGACTACGAGGGATAGCTTATGGTAAAGGAAAAGGTAGAGGAGGACTATAAGAAAATTAAAGAAGAATATAAAGCCAGGGAGATTGAACAGCTATTTGCGCATGGCGCAGAGGCAGCCAGGAAGTTCCAAATATATCAGTGCTGTATGGACTGGGCGGATAAGCTGGAGAAGATTCCTCTTCTGTCCCAGGAAATTATGGAAAACTGTAATCTGATAGAGGCAGTGTACGCTTCAGAAGCTCCTAAGGGTGACGTAAAATGGCAGTTCTTCCTATGGCTGGAGAGTCAGATGGAAGAGAAAAGGAAAGTGTATTATCACCAATGCGTACATTCTGGTAAGGGGTATTAGGGGCTTTCCCCTAACAAGTGCATTTTGTGGCACAAAATGCGTAACTTGCCAAACACCTACGGTGTTTGAGGCAGAATTTTCTCTTTTTCTTACATATAGTTTATGCACAAAATATATGTAACCTTTACATAGATATATAAAGTTTATGTACTGGCAGTACATAAAGTATGCATAAAGAAGAGGAAGAACAACGCTCAGTACATAAAGTTTATGGAAAAAATGTATGCAATCTTTACATAAAAAGCGCTAAACCTGGAATTTCATATGCAAAGTTTATGTAATATTTGTATGCAAAATATACATACTGGGGAGAAAAAATCCTTTGACATTGCATATAGTTTATGCAACGGGATATGTAAACATTACATAAACAAGGGAAAATCAGAGAGCTAATATGCAAAGATTATCCAATATCTGTACATAAAATATGCATACTGAGAAGGAAAAGCTTTTTTCTGTTACATTAGGCAAAAAATAAAAGCTTTATTATGCAAAGCTTATGTAATAACCGTACATAATGTTTGCATACAGGCAGAAAAATATTTCTACGGTACATAAACTTTACGCAAAAACGATATGTAAACTATACATAAAAAGGTAAGAGGTGATGACATGGAAACAAACCGTATATATACAGTAAAAGCAAGGCTTACTCCGGAAGAATATAAAATGTTTTGTAAACATGTCCAAGGATCCAGCAGACCAAAAAATAAATCGAATTATATCCGGGAGTGCATATTTTCCGAAGATATCCAAAAATCTACAGCAGTAGCCAGGGAACTGAAAAATCTGAATTTCCAGATCCGGAAGATAGGTGTACTGATAAATCAGATAGCTGCCAGCGCCAACCGTGGAGTCTGGTATCCGGGAGATACGGAGCTTGTCCTGAGTAAACTGCAAGAGGTTGAAGACCTCGTGGAAACATTTAGGGAAGACCTGAAGGAGCTATAAATGGCACTGACAAAGTTAATGCATATGAAACAATGCGGAAAAGGGAACCCTGCCCGGCATTTAAAAAATGCGATCGCTTATATCATGCAGGAGAAAAAGACAGACCAGGGCCGCTGGATCGGCGGCAACGCCGGGAGTACCTGGCAGGAGGTTTACCAAACCATGCTGGAGACTAAGCAGGAATTTGGAAAGCAGAACGGACGGCAGGGATACCATTTCGTGATCTCCTTTAAAGAAGAGGCTGCTCCAGAAGAGGTTTATAAAGTGTTAGAAAATTTCTGCCGGGAATATCTGGGGGAAAACTATGATTATGTGTTTTCTGTCCATACGGACAGTACCCATGTCCACGGCCATATTATTTTTAATTCTGTATCCCGGACAGACGGTCTGAAATACCATTACACAAAAGGGGACTGGGAGAAATACATACAGCCGGTTACCGATAAGATCTGCAGCAAGTATGGATTTGAAAAATTTGAATACGAAGGAGGAGAGAGCAGAGATTACGGGGAATGGAAACGGGAACAGGAGGGAAAGCGAACCTGGCGGGAACAGATCCGGAGAGATATTGATTCCCTGATTCCGGAAGTGAAAAATACAGATGAACTCTGCAGGCGGCTGATCGGCATGGGGTATCATGTCCGGAAGGGCAATTCCAGGGAGAAAGGAGAGTATCTTACCCTGCGTCCTGAGGGAGGCCGTAAAGCTATCCGGACAAAGTCCCTGGGAAAGGGGTATATGCTGAAAGACCTGGAACTGAGGATTAAAAGCAGCCAGGCAAAAGTGGAAGGAGACAGGAGTTTCCAGGCACCAAAGATTAAAAGCGCTTATGTGCCTGGAAACAGCAACATTGAACGCAGGACGTTCTATCCATCATCTTATCAGTTTTATTATGTCCGAAAATACTGTGAGAACACGGTATTATACCAATACCAGAATACCAGAAATTATAGGGACATCCGGGAAACGGAAGAGTTGGCGGAAGCCTGCCGGTATCTGTTGAGAAACCAGATCCGGTCAGAGACCGATCTAAACAGCCGAAAAGAAGCCCTGCATGGAAGAATTTTAGGCCTGGAGGCACAGAAAGGAACATTGTACCAGGATCTCCTGACTGGAGATGGGCAGAAGATCTTGCAGGCATATGAGGACCTGGAGAGCAAAAGATCCCAGGCAGAAAGAGATTACCAGGAAGATCTCTGGGAGAGCCTGGATGATGAGATGAGCAAGATGGAAAAGCAATATCCAGTGCTGCAGTGGAAGGAGCGTGAGGAAAAGCGAAAAACGGACCTGCGGGCAATAAATAAGGAACGAGCAGCCTTGATCCGGGAAGAAAAATTATTGGAAAGAATCCAGAACAGAGAGTCAGAGGCAAAGGAGGTGAAGATATGCAGACCTACGATAGTGAGGAGGTAAAAGCTTATGTGGCGCATTGTAAGGAAAAGGGAATCCAGGATTCCAGCCGCCTGTTTTGGCTTCAGACTGCCATGCGGGCGGGAATAGATAAAGATTTATTGGAAAGTTTGGAGGATCCCAAACTTACAAATTATGACGCTTTCCGGATTCTGGGCTGTAATACCATGGGGATCCCGAATGAAATTTTAACTGAAATTACAAAAAAACCGGAGACCATTACCGAAAGAATAGAAAAATACTATGAAGAAAAATATACGCCGGACAAGAAAAAAATATATCAGGAAATCTTTGATAGCTTTCAAGTTCAGTGGCAGCAAAATTTTAATCAGCTTCTAAAGCAGACGGAGCTTCTTTCCGATACCCAGGAATTTCTAAAAAGCCAGATCCTGGAGAGAGAAAAAAGGGTTGCCGATCTCCAGAGGACAGCAGATGAATTAAGGGAAAACGTCAGGCAGGAGAGACGCCGGGCAGAAAATCTGGAGCAGGAAAAGGAAGAATGGAAAAAATACCAGGAGAAGCCGAAAACAAATGACCAAGTTGAGATTGCTGTTAAGACCGGAGACCGTCCGGAGCAACAAATAGAAAAACAACAGATTCAGGGAAGGTTTGTGAAATTTCTGCAGCGCAGTTTGCATAAAAATCCAGAGGAACGTCTGCTGGCGTTGATTAACCCCCTGGAAGATGACCAGATCGAGGAGGTGATAGATGGGCTGGAAAAGGGACTGGAATATCGTGAAGTAAAAAGATATGCGAATCCGGACTATTCCGCAAACAAGATGAAAGAAATGAAAATTATTTTACTAAAACAGAGAAAGGGGAAAAAGATATGAACTTGGATTTCAATGATTACGAAGCGGTGAGAAAACAGCTGTTTATAAAAGTGTCACCTGTAGGGAAAATTTTACATGAACAAAAGGATGCACCTTATGAAAAAAGAGAAAACCTCGCAATAACAGCACATGTTTTATTAAAACAAAATGAGGATTATGTAGCTTCCATGGCAGTAACCAATCCTATGCTGGAGTCCTTTGGGGTAACAAAAGAACAGTTATTCCATGACGCTTCCGTAAACGCCTCTGCAATTTTTCCGGCACGGATCACGGATATGGATAAGGTAATGACGGAATTATGCTTAGATTTAATACTGGAAGAGGATAAGGCTGACATGACAAAGGAAGAAATACAGCAAATATTAAGTGATCTTGGAACAATCGATATGAGAGATACTAAGATGATTGTGGTAACAAATGAACGGAAGCTAGACGGGGCAGCCGCTATTTTCTATCCAGGCGTTATGGAACAGATTGGGAAACAAATGGAAGGAAACTATTATATATTGCCATCGTCAATACATGAAACGATTGTTGTACCGGATGATGGGACGGCAAATTGTAAGGAACTGGAAGAAATGGTAAATGAAGTGAATCTGAAGCAAGTTGCACCGGGAGAACGGCTGGCGAATAAAGTTTACCATTATGATGCAGAAAATAAAGTCTTTGAGCTGGCAGAATCTTTTGAAAAGCGCATGAGAAAGCAGAAACTGTCCAGGGGCGACCATAATAGGCCAGAAAACCGGGAGAATAAGAAACATAAAGGTCCGTCTTTTTAATGTTTGAAAACAGGAGGAAACAGGATGAATCAGAAAAATAAAGCAGATAGCATACATAGATTAAACCTTTACAGAGTGATGTTAAATAAGGCAAGCAAGAAACCAGTAGAAGAAATACTGAATAGTAGGGATAAAGAGAAGAGGTGAAGATTTTATGGAATATACAGACGGAATGGAGAAGATCCGGGGATATCTTACAGAAGAACAGAAACACGCATATGAGGGCCTTACAGAGAGTATGGATCGGCTGTCATTAGACTTGACTGACCGGATAAATGTACTCCGGGAATTTCTGGAGAAGGAAGGGCTACTTGAGGTATATATGGATCAGCTTTCGGAAGATCAGAAAAAACAGTTTCTTGCTGCAGCTCCCAAACCTCCGGGTCAGGAAAAGGAACCAAAGAAGGAAGAGAAAAACAATGAAAAGAAAGAGATGATTGAAAAGGAAACTTACCGGCATAAAGTGTTGAAATTGTAATGAAGTGATCAGAAACGGAAGAAAATATAAAAGCAACAAGCTGAAGCAGAGCTGACGGCTTGTTGCTTGCCTGAACTATTCAATAGACTTCTTTTTAAAATATGCATTTACATATGAATAAATGATAAGGATCTATTAACGAAGCTGAGTACTGAAATATTATTTTACAAGAAATGGGGAATTTATAATGAATGAAAACGCAGAAATGGGCTACGTGCTGACTGGAGCAATAGAAGGGACTGCTATGCTGGTCAAAGGCAGCGCCTATGCAGTCCAGGAAATACTTCGGCTATTACAGTGGGCTATGAAAAAAGTCCAAGACAGGGAGCTGCCGCCTGGGGAATATGAGAATCTGGCAAAATTTATCCAAAAGACAGGAGGAAACCTGGACTATCTGAATATACCGGCAGAAGATGAGAGGCATATGAGAAGTGTACAGGAAGACCTGAGAAAACTCAAGATCCCTTACCATATCCTTCCGGATCTAAATGCAGGGGATGGAATGGTTCAGATCGTATATCCCTCAAAATATAAAAGCATCGTCCGCCCGTGGTTTGAAAAATACTGTCAAAAGCGTCTGGAAAAAGGAGACTATACAAATGATAAAATTCTGAAGGAACTGGCCGGGGGAGAAGCGCATACCGGAATTATGACGATCCCTACCGAAGAAAGCAGACTGCTAAAAGAAATGGAAGAGGATCTGCAGAAATTGAACGTCTCCTATTATCTTATGCCGGATACCAATATAGGGGATGGGACAAGAGAAATCCTTTATGCAAAAAAAGATGAAGAGAAGATTCGGAACTGGCAGGAAGGCTTCTGCCAGAAACATATTCGCAAAGGCGGAGAAAAAACAGCCCAGGAACTCCAGACCATGGCAGGTAATAAGAGCCAGATAGGGTATTTGAATGTTCCGGCTCAAAACAACGGTGAAATATTAAACCAGATGAAAGAAGAATTTCAGAGGCTGGGAATTAACTACCACATTATAGATGATATGCGGACAGGAGATGGGCTGCTCCAGGTTATGTATCTGAAGAAAGATGAAGTGGCTGTCAGGAATTGGTACAGTAATTATGCTACAGATCAGTTGCTGCATGGCGGCAGACAGGAATATAAAGACCTGATGAACCTGACTAACGGGAAAGCACAGCTTGTTAATATCCCGATCAGCCAGGACAAAGTGGAAGAAATGCTGGAGGATTTTAACAACTTGCATATCAATTACTGTGTCATGCCAAACCTTAAAATCAATGATAAGGGAACCATGATCTTATATGCGGCGGCAGACGCAGACCGGGTAAAAGGATGGTACGGAATGTATCAGGACCAGATTATTCAGGATAACGGAAAGCCTGCGCCGCCAATGCAGGAAATGAGTATGGGAGAATATATGCAGTCCTCAGAAATGCGGGCAGAAGACTATATAAAGAGCGGGGCAGAGAAAAAGCCGGATCAGCCCGGTATCTCAAAAAAAAACGAAAGCCTGACGGATCTGGATGAAGATCCAAATTATCTGAAGCTGGATGCAGACCCGGCATACCAGAAAATAACCATAAATGAGAGCCTGGTAGTGGAAAAAGGAGAGGAGACTTTCCTGGCAAAGATACCAGGATTAAAAGATTCTTACTTTATCTGCCCTGCCGGAAATGTTTTTGAAGCAGATATCCAGGGAGGAAACAGGGGGAAAACATATGTGGCTTATATCTCTAAAAACCACAGACAGTTGGTCTGTGACGGAAAAGGGAAGATGATACCAAGTATGGACAGTAAAGAGCTGCTTGCCCATTTCGATCCGGTAAAACGTGGGTTTAGCGCTGCTAAAAACCTGACAAAAAACGCTCCGACAAAACTAGAACTTATCAAGGGGTGAGGATATGAAGAAAAAACAAGTATATATTTTTTCCGGGATAGGCATGCTGCTGGTTTTCGTGATCGCCTATTATCTTTCTGCCCTGCTGGAGAATGGCATGGATTTGGAGTTTATGGAAAGGCGTTTGGAAGAGATACAGACACACCCTATTGCCAACTATTGGAATCGGACAACCCCCCTGTTTTTGCTGCTGGGATTTGCCATAGGGATCTTTTTAATGGCTTACATGCTCCAGCAAAGCGGTAATTTCCGGTTCGGTCAGGAATACGGGACTGCAAAATGGGGAAATATTAAAGCCCTGAACCGTAAGCTTGCAGAGCCTAATGAGCAGGATAACCATATTCTGTCGGAACATTTACGGGTCAGCTATGATCCAAAAAAATCAGATATGAATAATAATCAGGTGATCATTGGAGGCTCTGGCCGGGGCAAAGGATTCCGTGTGATCTATCCGAATGTGACAAACTGTCATGGAGCCTATGTAATTACAGACGCAAAAGGAGATACCCTGCGATCCATTGGCAATTACATGGAACAGGAAGGGTATCATGTCCGTGTCCTGAATCTGATCGACTTTACCCGGAGCTTGCACTACAATCCGTTTGCCTATCTGCAGGAAGAGGAGGATGTAAGCGTCCTGGTGGATAACATTATGGCAAATACGAAGGGCGGTGACCGAATTTCAGGGGACCAGTTCTGGGAAGACGGCCCTAGAATGTTGTTGGCAAGTATTTTTGATTATGTTTGGTTTGAGTGCAGCAAGAGCGAGCAGAACTGGACCAGCGTATTTAAGTACCTGGATATGGTTACGGTTTCAGACGAAAAGAATGAATATGAGAGGATCCTGGATTACCTGGAAACTTCCAGCGAGTTCGGAAGCAGTCACCCGGCAGTCAAGAATTACAAGATCTTTAAGAGTGGAGCCCAGGAGACTATGCAGTCAATTTTAGCGATCCTTTATGCCAGGCTGCAGTGTTTCCGGCTGGAAAAGGTGCAGTGGCTTATGAGCTATGACGAGTGCGATCTTTATTCTGTCGGATTGGGAGTACATGGAAACCAAAAGAAGAAGGTTGCGTTTTTTGTCCTGATCCCGGACGAAAACATTTTGTATTCACCTATCGTTGGCATGTTCTATACCCAGCTCTTCCAGATCCTTTTCCGCCAGGCCAGAGAATGCGGCGGCGCACTGCCTTTTGATGTAGGGTTCTACCTTGATGAGTACGCAAATATTAAAATGCCTGGAGACTTTATCCGTGAGATTGCAACAATCCGATCAAGAAGGATCTATGCAAAGATCTTTATACAGAGTATCTCTCAGCTTAAATCCATCCATGAGAAGGACTGGGAAACAATTTTTGGAAATTCAGATACGTTAATATATCTTGGATCCGGAGAAAAGGGGTCATATGAATATATCAGTAACTTGCTTGGTGAATTTACCTTAAATAAGAGGAGCAGCGGAAAGACCTATGGCGAACACGGCTCTGTGAGTAGCAATACGGACAGCCTGGGCCGCAAGCTCATGTTTGAAGATGAGGTAAGAAAACTAAAAAAAGAGCAGTGCATAATCCTGCTGGGAGGAGAGGATCCAATCCTGGACGATAAGTATAAGACGGAAAAGTGTCCCCGTTTTAAAAAAGCAGAGGAGCTTGGCCCTTACATAGTCCAGGAACGTGCAAAAAAAGATCGGCTGACTTATCGGGATATAGAACAGACTTCGATTGATTTTTTGAACGATAAAGAGGTGACGTTCTATCAGGAGATGGAGAAGATGGGGATGAAGTCGCGATATATTATCCTGGATAAAGAGAGCTTCCTGCAGCTTGATCTTTCAGAAGAGCACCTTCCTGATGAGGAGGCAATCAAAGATCTTATGGAAAGAAATGCTGAACGAATCAAAGAAATGGCAGAAAAAGACAGAGAGATTGACCTGACAAAAGGAAATGTCTATGACTGGCTGAATTGGTATCCTCTGGATCCGGAGCAGACAGAAGAAATCATACAGGCCTTAGAGGAGGGTATGACGAAAGAAGAGATTCAAACTTTTTATGATCCGAAGTTCTCGGCACAGAAAATGAACCAGAGAAGAAGACTGCTTATGTTGAGTAGGAGAGAAAACGGAAAAGTATAATAATCTTTTAGTAAAGGAGATGCATAATTTGAAAAATAATAAAGAAATGATAATGGCCTATAGTTTTATGAGATTGACGGATACTAATAAAATGCTAAAAGGATTTGCAGTACGTGAGCAATGGACATGGAGGCTGATATTCGTATTTGGTTTGCTTTTACGGATACGTATTGGAGATATATTAAATCTTAGATGGAATAATTTTTTCGATACAGACGGTACTAAAAAAGAATATATAAAAATGAAAGAGAAAAAAAACGGACAAATGGTTAGTATATGGATTCCTCCTTTAATATGGAAGGAACTCATACTTTATTTTAATAGAACTGGTGTAGATCCGTCAGCGGAAAATTATAGTAAAGGTATTTTTACTGCTAATGGAAGCGATAGCACTAGAATCAAGGTTGCGTATCGTCGTGCATTCAAAGAAATAGTTTCATCTTCTGGAATTGATTATCCAGTTAGTATACACGGTACACGGAATATATTGGAGCATTACGGGAGGGATAAGAATATGGACAAAAAAGAATGGGAAGAACTGCTCGGCATTACTGAAGAAGAAGGTATTGTGGAAGAAGAGGATCTGGAGGAGGAAGAAGAGGTGAAAGAGGATGCCGGGAGCCTTTGAGAAGGTGATGGACAGCCGGAGGGAAATTGTGGAAAAAGTAATCCGGCTTATGGAAGAAGGATACCATAATAACCAAAGTGCCTGGACAATTCAGGGGATCGTTCCCTATAATCCGGAAAGTCAGGTGACATATCGAGGCGGAAACCGCCTGCGACTTATGATTGCAGGTGCAGAAGCAGGGTATCAGGACTCCAGGTGGATGACTTTCCGGCAAATCCAAAAAGCAGGATATCATTTAAAAGAGAATCAACATGGCATTTTATGTGAAAAATGGATTTTTGAGACAAAGGTAAAGACAAAGACAGAAGACGGTAAAGAAATTGAAGAAATTAAAGAATTGGACAGGCCGAAAGTATCTTACTTTTATGTGTTCAATGCAGAACAGGTGATAGGATATCCAGATCCGCCCATAAAAGAATATGAGCCAGATATTATGCAATTAGGAGAGCAACTTATAAAAAGCAGCGAATGTCCTATTTACGAGATGCCGCAGGACAGAGCTTATTATAATAGGAATGCGGATCATATTGTTATCCCTGCAAGGTATCAGTTTAAGGAGGCAAAATCTTTTGTAGCTACTGTAGCCCATGAAATGAGTCATAGTACCGGGCACCCAAATCGACTGAACCGGAAGTTTGGTATGAGATTTGGTGACAAAGATTACGCAAAAGAAGAGCTAAGAGCTGAACTGGGAGCTCTATTTGTGGAAACGGATTTGGGAGTAGACCCTTCTGGTGAAGTGCTTGAAGACCATAGCGATTATCTTTTGTCTTGGATCGGTGCACTCCGCAAGGATCCGAATGAACTCTTTCGGGCTTGTGCAGATGCAGAAAAGATTTCGGAGAGGCTTGTTAATAATTATCAGCTATATGTACAGCAAGAAAACCTAATCCAAAACGAAAAAACGACTCAAAAAGAAACAGAGTCTGCAGATGAAGCGGTTTATCACATTGATCAGGAATCTTATTTATATGTTCAAACATCTGAAGAAGGTTATGATTATACGCTTTATGATCGTTTTTTTAAAGAAATAGATGGCGGGCAGTTGGATATCCCTATATTTACCATAGAGGCAGCCCGTGATGAAATTCTTGCATTGCATGAGATATCCCCAAAGTCAATCGTTCAAATACCTATAGAAGAATATGAACGGCTTCCGGAATTGATCGGTAAAGAGCCTACTGTTATCATAAATTATTCTGAGTCTGACGATTTAGAGAATGGCAGTGTGCTTCCTTTCACTACGGCTAATCATTTGATTAAGCAGCTCGATAAACAGACAAGAGAGCAATATGATAAAGAGGGATATTATGCGAAAACAGATTTTACCATTGAATATGTTGAGGATGGAAGGTTACATACATACAATGGGAGACAGGACTTAGGAGATATGGAAGGCACTCTGATTGATCATATCCAAAAATATGCAGAAAGCTATTTAAGTGACCGAGATTATCAGGCAATGCTCATGAAGCAGGGCCCTGAGGTCCAGGAACAGGAAAATGCAAAATTCAGAGATATATTAGAGAGGTTGGTTCCATATCTGGAACTCCATGAAAATCTATCAAAGCTTGAGTTAGTAGCAGAGAGTCAGATCCGTGGAGCTCAAGAAGAATGGGAAAAAAATTATGCAAGAGCAGTTATTGACTATGTAAAAGATAGCCGGACAGAAATAAATACTGCAGTTGTCCCTAAATCATTAGAGCCACCCGACATAAAGGATTATACAAAGGCCTCCGTAGAAGATTATCTCAATCAGGTACTGAAAGAGGAGGGACAGATGGAAAAGGATATTTTAGAAGAGAAGAAAGAAATAAGAGATGATAGCAAGAAGAACAAAATGAAAGAAGCTAAGAAAAGAAAAGATATGTGTTTATAATTTACAGAAATTGTTTTCTGTGCTAAAATTCATGTTGAAAGCTCTCCCCGGAGCCAGCCGGGTAGAAAATAATATTGTATCATCTTCGGCAATGCAGCGTGTTGCATTTCGTGTTGCATAGTGTTAAAATTAGACCAAAACATTAGAGTTTAAACCCAAACAAAATCACATAATTCCAGCAAAAATCCATATATATAGGAAGGTTTAAGTTAAAACTGGAACGTTTAGGCTCAAACTGACTATTGTAAAAGGGTTCAAGTCCCGTATGCTCCACTTCAAAAAGTCCGTATTTACGGGCTTTTTTCTTTTGCTCTAAGTGACATAAAACCTGTATACAGTTGGTCCATGGGGTCACAGATATTTAATTTCTGCATATTGTTATAGCAGGGAGGACAGCCGGGAAGGCTAAAATGACAGCTGGTTTTCTTCCCTGATAAGAAGTCTGCTCTTGCCGGAAAAAACTCTGGAAAGAAAGGGGGAAGAGCAGTGCTGAAAAATTGTGTGTTTAAAGTATCTGTGGATAACCGAAAATGGCTGAAAGCAGCAGGAATCCGCGCAGTAAAGACCGTAGCCCAGGCAGCGATTGCAGGAATCGGAACAGCGGCAGCTCTGGGGCAGGTAGACTGGAAATATGTTCTGTCTGCGTCAGTGATGGCCGGAGTGATCAGTATATTAACTTCTATTGCCGGTATTCCGGAAGTAGGAGGTTCAGAGGGCGGGTAACACCGCCCAGGAAAAGGTGCCGAAAAATGGCGCCTTTTTTGGTTATATAAGGTGTTGATTCTTTTAGAAATCCGGTATATACTAACATAAACGGATACTCATGCGGACAAAGGGGCCTTTTTGTCAGGAATGTGTATTCTGTACAATTCTTTATAACACATATTTTTTATTCTATTTCATATCCTTGCGGATGGTCAAAGCCGCGGATGTTTCCATTTTTAAAATTACCGTTTAATTTGTTATCTGTTCAATGTACATTTCATTGCCTTCGGGCCTATTCTTGCGGTGCGTTCGCACCATATGTTCCAAACAATAGTTATCGAAATCCTTATGTTTTTTTATCAGTGGGAAGGAGGTGATTCCATTGGGCTTATATTCCCGGAAGGGGATCCTAAGAGCGACAGTATTTATGTGTCTTTTTACAGCTGAAAACAGGAAAATGAGAGGAGGCCAGATATGAAAAAATTTAAAAGAACTATGGCATATCTATTGACTGCAGTTTTATGCATTTCTTCTTTCTTTCCAACAGCCCAGGCTTTTGCCGGGGCAGAGACTGGAGAGGCTGAGGAAATTGTAAAAGAGCAGGAAACAGAAGAGAAAATAGAACTCCAGATATCAGTCACAGAAGGAAAAGGGAGTATACAGATAGAAGACGAGGCGGGAAACATCAGCGAAGCAACCATACAGGAGCCCCTTATGTTGGAATGCTCCCCAGGAAATCTTCTGGATATCAGGGTGATACCGGATCCGGGATACCAGATAGCTTTCTACAAAACCATGACAGATACAGGGAAAGTTAAGGAAGAGATTACATCTTTCCAGCCAGGAGAAGAGGGGACGTATATAACTCAGTTCCAGACAGACCAGACAGGCAGTATCCAGGCTGGTTTTAAAGAAGAATTATCAGAACGAACAGAAGAACCTGCGGACAACCAGGATATGGATGAACGGGTCGAAGAGATTCCGGCAGAAACGGAAGAAGAGCAGTCTTCGGTGGAACAACAGAGGGAGCAGACAGAGAACAGCAACGAAAGTGGTGAAACAGCAGCAGAGAACAATACCCTTCCTAATTTTAAGGTCAGCAGAGAAATGAACCTCCTGGCTCCCAGAGAAACCATTTATCTGGATGCTGGCGGAAGAGTCTATTATTATGATTATTATACTCACTGGTTCCATGTAGATGGCCGTTATGCTTATTGTCTGGAGCCCAGAGAAGCGGCACCTTCCGATGGATATTACGAAACCACAGCTATGGGAGAGGGACTTCTGCGTAAGGCTATGTATTATGTATTTGGAGGTCCTGGGTATGAGGTATACACTTCCACTTTTGGAAATCTGGGCTCTGACAACTGGAACGAAGAGAGCGAGTATGCCATGAGCCATTGTATTGTTGCATACTGCTACACCGGAGATATGGATGCGTTTTTGGGAACTCCAGATGAACTAAAAGAAGCATTGTTGTGGGAGATCAGTAATATTGAAAGCCTTCCGGATCCGCCGGCTTCTTTTGAAGCTTTTTATTTCAATATGGATGGCAGTGGACAGACCATGGGCGGCTGCTGGGATATCCAGAACGGATCCATTGAACTTCAGAAGTCCTCTGGAAATCCGGAATGGACAGAGGGCAACTGGGCATACGGCAGTCTTGCCGGAGCTGAGTATGGGGTGTATATCCAGGGGACAGAGGAACAGGTTGCAACATTAGTCACTGATGAAAAGGGTTATGCCAGAGTTGATGAGATACCGGAAGGCAATTACCATATTCGGGAATTGAAAGCCCCGGAAGGATATGCATTGGATACAGCTTCGGCAACAGTTACAGTTACAGCAGGCCAGACAGTTACCTATAGCTGCCAGGACATCCCTCAGAGCAATCCGGTTACAGTGCTGTTAAGCAAAATAGATGCAGAAACAAACCAGAATAGACCTCAGGGCACAGCTTCTTTGGCAGATGCAGAGTTTACAGTGAAATATTACAAGGGACTTTATGATACGGACCCGGCTCAACAGGGGATAAATCCAGAAAGGACCTGGGTCTTGAAGACAAAAGAAAATGGTGAAGTAAGATTAGAAGACAGTGGGAAAGTTTCCGGGGACGATTTCTATTATATGCCCAATGGACAGACAACACTGCCTTTGGGAACGGTAACTGTTCAGGAAACAAAAGCTCCGGCAGGATACCTGCTCAATCATGAGATTTTTATCCGACAGATAACTTCTGAGGGAACAGCCGAGACAGTAGCTACATATAATCAGCCAACTGTACCAGAAACTCCTCAGAAAGGAGTTATCCGGCTTCAGAAAGTGGATTCAGAAATAAATAGGGCGCAGGCTCAGGGGAGCCTGGAAGGAGCTGTGTATGAAATCCGAAACAGCAGTGATGAAGTGGTGGGGACACTGACCACAGATAAAGATGGAAAGGCGGAAAGCGGCAGACTGTCTCTGGGTACCTATACAGTAAAAGAGAAAACAGCGTCTCCCGGATATCAGATAGATACTCAGACTTACACAGTAGATCTTACGGCAGAAGATACTATGTCAGAGGTGTTCTACAAATCTGTGACCAGCAAGGAAGAACTTATCCGCGGAGGGATAGCTGTAGAGAAATGGGACAGTGAGAAGGATAAAAGAGAATCCCAGGGAGCTGCAGATCTGGAAGGGACAAAAATCCAGATCATTTCCCAAAATGACCAGGAGATCCGGGTAGAGGGAAAGACCTACAAAAAAGGGGAAGTGATTACTGTCCTTACCACTGATAAGAACGGCAGAGCCAGTACGGGGGCCAGTTATCTTCCATACGGAAGATATCAGCTTAAGGAAAGTGTTCCGCCAACTGGTTATACCTCCGCCGGCACAACTGCACGGAACTTTGAAATCCGGGAAAATGGCAAGATTGTTCAGATGAACACGTCGGATACAGCCATCAAAAATGAAGCAATCCGTGGAGGCGTTGCTGTAGAAAAATGGGACAGTGAACTGAACAAAAGAGCTGCCCAGGGAGCCGCAAGTCTGGTAGGAGCCCAGATTCAGATCATTTCCCAGAATGATGAAACGGTCATTGTAGGGGAGAAGGAATATAAAAAAGGTGAAGTGGTCGCTACTCTTATAACAGATAAAGATGGCAGGGCCAGCACAGCAGCAAATCTTCTTCCATACGGAGACTACCAGCTAAAAGAAAGCGTTCCCCCAACTGGCTATACATCAGTAGGAGCCATTATCCGGAGCTTTAAAATTCGAGAAAATGGAAAGATCGTCCAGATGAACGCATCTGGTACAGCTATCAAGAATGAGGTGATCCGCGGCGGTGTAGCTGTAGAAAAATGGGACAGTGAGAAAGATAAGAGAGAACCTCAGGGAACTGCAGACTTGGAAGGCGCAAAGATTCAGATTATTTCTCAGAACGATCATGAAGTCTTAGTGGATGGAAAATCCTATACAAAAAATGAAGTGGTCGCAACTCTTACTATAGATAAGAACGGCAAAGCCAGCACAGCGGCAGACCTGCTTCCTTATGGGAATTACCAGCTGAAAGAAAGCATTCCCCCAACTGGTTATACATCGGAGGGGACCATTACTCGGAATTTTGAAATCCGGGAAGATGGAAAGGTCGTTCAGATGAATACTTCAGATACAGCCATTAAAAATGAAGTAATCCGTGGGGGTGTTGCTGTAGAAAAGTGGGACAGCGAACTGGAACAGCGTGTACCCCAGGGAGATGCAAGTCTGGAGGGATCTCAGATCCAGCTCATTTCCAGGAATGACCGTACAGTCCTTATAGGTGGAAAGGAATATAAAAAAGGGGAGGTCATCACGGTCTTAAAGACGGATAAGGATGGTAAAACCAGCACAGCAGCAGACTTCCTGCCATATGGAGATTATCAGCTGAAAGAAATCGTTCCTCCTATCGGTTATACTTCTGGAGGAACTATTGTCCGGGATTTTGAAATCCGGGAAGACGGCAGAATCGTGCAGATGAACACCGGGGAAACCGCCATCAAGAATGAAGTGATCCGCGGCGGCGTTACCATTGCCAAGTGGAGCCTGGAGACTGATGAACGTAAGCCTCAGGGAAATGCGGTCCTGGGCGGCGCTAAATTTACCATTACCAACCGGTCTGCAAAAGCAGTCCTGGTAGCGGGCCAGTTATATGCTCCAGGAGAAGTCATTGCAACTGTGGAAACCAACGAAAAGGGCCTTTGGGCGTCTGCAAAAGACTGGCTGCCTTATGGTACCTATGAGGTTGAAGAAGTTCAGGAACCGGACGGATACCTGCCGGATGGGAAAGAGCCAAAGACCTTCCAGATTCGGGAAGACGGCAGGAGGGTAAGCCTGGACAACAATGAGGGAGCAATAAAAAACCAGATAAAACGTGGAGACCTGAATTTTGTCAAAGCAGCTGACAGCACCCTGGAACGTCTGGCAAATGTACCCTTTAAGATTACCAGCAAGACCACAGGAGAATCGCATATCATAGTATCAGACAAAAATGGTCTGGTGGACACTTCTTCTGCATGGAATCCCCACAGCCAGAACACCAACCGGGGAGAGACTTCGGAAGATGGCCTGTGGTTTTCTGGAACCACAGAAAAAGAAGTGCCGGTAAATGATGAGAAAGGGGCGCTGCCTTATGATATTTACCTGCTTGAAGAGCAAAGATGTGAGGCTAATGAAGGGTACAAACTGTTATCCATTGAAATTACCGTATATCGGGACAGCTATACGATTCCACTAGGAACTCTGACAGATGACAGTGAACTTGTAGAAATTTCCACTGCTGCTGTGGACAGTGATACAGAAGAGCATTATGCCCCGGCAGGAGAAAATACGACTATTGCAGATACGGTAGAATATACCAACCTGAATAAGGGGGCAGAATACACATTAAAAGGGATTCTGATGAATAAAGAATCCGGGGAGCCGGTGACAGATGAAAAAGGAGATCCCATTACTTCAGAAAAGACTTTTACTCCAAAGAAAGTAAATGGAACTGTAGAGATGGAATTTACTTTTGACAGCAGGAAGCTTTCCGGAGCAGATGTTGTTGTGTTTGAGGAGCTGTATCTAAACGGCAGTCTGATTGCAGAGCATAGGGATATCACAGATGAAGACCAGACAATCCATTTCCCAAAAATCGAGACAAAGGTTATGGTCAAGGAAACAAAATCTAATATAGCAAAAGCAGATAAAGAGATTACTCTGGTGGATACAGTTTCCTATAAGAACCTGCAGCCAGGAAAGAAATACAACCTTACCGGAACCCTTATGGACAAGGAGACCGGGGAACCGGTAAAAGACCCTGAAGGAGAAGAAGTGACTGCAAAAACCAGCTTTAAGCCGGAAACTGCTGACGGTACTGTAAACGTGACTTTTACCTTTGACGGAAGCAATCTGGCTGGAAAGACCCTTGTAGTCTTTGAAAACCTGGAAAGAAATGATACTGTCTATGCAGTACATACAGACATCCATGATGAGGCCCAGACCATTTACTTCCCTGAAATCGGCACTACAGTAAAAGACGCTGTATCCGGGACACAGTTCTCAGCAGCAGGACAGGTCTCATTGGTAGATACAGTTTCCTATAACAATCTGACGCCCAAAACAGAGTACGCTCTGAAAGGAATCCTGATGGACCAGGAAACCGGGAAAGCTATAATAGTGGGAGAACAGGAAGTGACTGCCGAGACAACCTTCACACCAGAAGAACCCTCTGGAACTGTAGATGTGACCTTTACATTTGATGCTTCCTCTCTGGCAGGACATACCTTGGTGGTATTTGAGGAACTGTACCAGAGCGAAATAAGCATTGCTGAGCATAAAGACATCAAAGACCAAGGCCAGACTATTTATATCCCGGAGATTGGCACAATTGCCCTTGATAAGGAAACGGGAACGCATAACAGCAATCCGGACAGTAAAGTGACCATTGCAGATACCGTTACCTATAAAGGACTGATTCCAGGCAAAGAGTACACAGTAAAGGGAACTCTGATGGACAAGTCTGCCGGCAAAGAATTATTGGCGGATGGAAAGCCTGTAACAGCAGAGAAGACTTTTACTGCAGAAAAATCTGACGGCTCTGTGGAGCTTACCTTTACTTTTGATGGAAGGGTTCTGGCCGGAAAGACGGTAGTTGCCTTTGAACGTTTGTATTATGAGGACAAGGAAGTGGGAAGCCATACAGATATTGAAGATGAAGATCAGAGTATCCGCTTCCCAGTTATTGGAACTACGGCTAAAGACAGCAGCACAAAGGATCATATTGCCAGTGCCGGTAAGGTAACGCTCATAGATACCGTATCATACAAGAACCTGCTTTCGGGACAGAAATATATCCTGAAAGGCGTGCTGATGGATAAAGAGACTGGAAAAGAACTGCTGCTCAATGATAAAGCTGTGACAGCAGAAAAAGAGTTTACCCCAAAAGAGGCCAATGGAGCAGTAGACCTAAAATATACCTTTGATGCTTCTATGCTGGCCGGGCGTCAGGTAGTAGTATATGAAGAACTCTATATCAACGATAAGCTGATTGGGGAACATAAGGATATTAACGATGAAGGCCAGACAGTGACCATTCCGCAGCTTCGGACAAATGCTTATGATGGTGCTGCAGGAGGGCATACCGGAACTGTCAGTGAGAAAGCAACGGTAGTAGATGTTGTGACCTATACAGGTCTGCTTTCCGGCAAAGAGTACACAGTAAGAGGAACCCTCATGAATAAGGAGACAGGAGAACCGATAAAGGACAGTGGGGAGAGGAAGATTACAGCGGAGAAGACTTTTACAGCTGAGAAGGCAGAGGGCAGCATTGAACTGGTATATGAGCTGGATTCCACACTCCTTGCAGGGCAGACAGTAGTTGTTTTTGAAGATATCCTGTACAACGGTGTGGAAGTGGGAACTCATGCAGATGTCAATGATGAGGACCAGAGCGTCCATTATCCGGCTCTGAGTACCCAGGCCAAGGATAAAACTTCTGGACGTCAGGAGGGTATCCGGAAGGAAAAGACGGCGCTTACAGATACGGTGACTTATAAGAATCTGATTCCAGGTCAGGAATATACAGTAAAGGGCATCCTCATGGACAAGAGGACAGGGGAACCAGTGTTGGATAAGGAGAAACAGGTAACAGCGGAAAAAATTTTTACAGCCGAAAAAGCCGATGGAGCTGTGGAAGTGGAATTTATCTTTGACAGCGCGGCCCTGAGAAACCCTGCTGTCGTTGTTTTTGAAAGGCTGTATGTAGGCGATAAAGAGGTGGCTGCCCATACAGACATTGATGATAAAAGTCAGACTGTAGAGTATCCGGAGCATAAGACTCATACGCCTGCTGCACCGGAGTCAGATACAAAAACTTCCGGAACAGCTCCTGCTAAGGCAAAAACTTCTGAAGCTGCACCGGCAAAGACCGGAGACCCGGCGCCTCTTGGAAAAATCTTCTGTGGGATGATTCTCTCAGGAGCTGTGGCAGCCGCAGCAGTAAAGAAGAAAAGAGGCCGGAAAAACAGGAAAAATTACAAAGTATAGATGGGCTGCCATCAGGGGCATAGTCACGATACAGACTACAGTGGTCAGTACGTTAATGGCACTGGCATAGATCACCTATTCTTCCCCTAATACTGCAAAGCAGAAATAAGATTACATGTATAATATCCTCTTAATGTATAGAGGGAAGGTTGTTGCAGGAACCTGTCTGTGATAAAATAGGTACATCTGACACAGATTATTTTGACTACAGGAGGGGAAATTATGAGAAAGCCTGTGCCATTAAGAAGAGGCGATAAGGTAGCTGTAGTCAGTCTTTCCAGCGGTATGCTGGGAGAGGACTTTTGCCGCCATAATATAACATTGGGAACAAAACGACTTCGGGAATTTGGCCTGGAACCAGTTTTTATGCCAAATACTTTAAAGGGCATGGAATATCTGAATAAGAATCCCCAGGCAAGGGCAGAGGATTTAAAAGCAGCCTTTCGTGACGATTCTATAAAAGGCGTTATATGCGCCATAGGAGGAGACGACACCTACCGCCTTCTGCCTTATCTTTTGGAAGACCAGGAATTTACTGAGCTGGTAAAAGAAAAGCCAAAGCTGTTTACCGGATTTTCCGATACTACCATTAACCATCTGATGTTTTATAAACTGGGAATGACTACCTATTACGGCCCTTGCTTTATCTGCGATCTGGCGGATATGGGAAAGGAAATGCTGCCATATACCAGGGAACATTTCCAGGGATATTTTGCCGGACATGAGAAAAAAGAAATCTGTCCGAGCCCTGTGTGGTATGAGGAACGGAAAGACTTTTCTGAGGCGGCTCTGGGGACAGAAAGGACTGCCCACGAGGATCCCAAAGGATTTGAGATCCTGCAGGGCAGCGGCCATTTCCGGGGAAAACTTCTGGGAGGCTGTGCAGAGAGCATTTACGATGCCCTTTCTGGAACCAGATACGGAGATGAAAAAGAAATCTGTGAAAAATACGGACTTTTTCCGGACAGAGAGGAGTGGAGAGGAAAAATCCTCTTTATTGAAACCTGTGAGGAAAAACCTGCACCGGAACTTCTGGCCAAAGAACTGGCAATGCTGAGAGAAAGAGGCGTTTTTGAAGAAATCACAGGAATCCTGGCGGGAAAACCTCAGGACGAAGTTTTCTATGAAGAGTATAAACAAGTATACCGGGAAGCTGTGGGAAATCCGGAATTATCCATTGTATATAATGTGAATTTCGGCCATGCCTATCCAAGATGCGTCCTTCCCTACGGAGTAGAGGCAGAAGTTTTTGCAGAAGACAATAGGATTCTTTTCCTTGAGAGCATGTTCGGGGAAGCATAGAAAGAGGCTTATGAACTCGGAAAGCACGTTTAGGATAGATGAATCCAGCCTAAATTAGTGAATGGAGTAAAGAAAAGGAGAGGATAACCCATGAAAATAGAATTGAGACCCTGGACTTTGGAGGATAAAAAGGATCTGGCAGAAATATGCCACAATGCAGACCGGCAGTTCTTGTCTGACCGTCTGCCCTATCCATATACAGAGGACAACGCCCAGTGGTGGATCAACATGGCAGAGAAGCAGGAAGGAAAAGAAGGCGTTTTTCGGGCAATCCTGGCAGATGGGAAGATCGTAGGGAATATTTCTGTGGAGAAAAAAGAAGACGTTTACAGAAGAGACGGAGAAATCGGCTATATGCTGAAAAAAGAATACTATTCCAGGGGAATCATGACAGAAGCGGTGAAACAGATATGCCCTTTGGCCTATAAGGAACTGGATCTTATCCGTATTACTGGACTGGTTTATGAGCCTAACACAGCGTCCAGAAAAGTATTGGAGAAAAATGGATTTATGCTGGAAGGTATTATGAAAAAGGCAGTTACCAAAGGTAACAAAATTTATGATCTTTGTATCTATGGGAAATGCATTGACGGATAATAAACTCAGAAGATTTTAGAAAGATAGAAACAGAAAAGAGACCAGGGAGGGAATGAAAATGCAGAAGTCCAATTACCAGATTATGCAGGAACAGATGGCAGAGAGATTTCTCCGATATGACCAGGAAAAAATGATAGAGAAATTTCAGCTGGCCTGTAATGCAGAGTATATCTATATAACTTTTGTAAACAGCCCCTATCAGATAAATCGGAAAACCGGAGAAATACAGGTGCAGAAGAAGGCAGAGGGAAACTGGGACCAGACCAGCTATAATGAGGCTATGTCCATCTATGACGTGCTCTGCGATTCAAAGCCGGATTGCCGGCTCTCAGGAAAATATATCAGTCTGACCAGTCTGAAGGGAACGGTGTTTTCTTCCGGGACAGTAGGAAATATCTTTCAGAAATCAGTAGAATTTTTTGACGGGAAGACCAGGGAGCTGGCCAGAGCCTGTGAAAGGCTGGGAGGTATTCCGGAGAGGGTTGGAGATGTGAGCTTCCGTCTGGGAATTTTTCCCTTCCTGCCGGCGGTTTTCCAGTTCTGGTATTCCGATGAGGAGTTTCCGGCAATGCTGAAGTTTATGTGGGACGAGAATATCCTGGATTACGTTCATTATGAGACCATTTATTTTATGATGAGCCATGTGATAAAAAGGCTGGAGGAAGAGATAGAAGATAATAAACTTTAACAGAAATTTTGGAGGTAGCTATGGAGATCAGACAGGAAATTGAGAAAGATTATGAAGAAGTATATAAACTTGTCAAGGAAGCTTTTGAAACGGCAGAACATGCAGACGGCAATGAACAGGACCTGGTAGAAGCTTTAAGAAAGGGTTCTGCTTTTGTACCGGAATTATCTCTGGTGGCGGAAATAGATGGAGAACTGGCCGGGCACATCCTGTTTACCAGAGCAAAGGTGGGAGAGGATACGGTACTTGTGCTGGCGCCGCTGTCAGTAAAACCTAAGTTCCAGAGACAGGGAGTGGGAACTGCCCTGATAGAGCAGGGACACAAGATTGCCAGAGAGCTGGGATATTCCTATTCTCTGGTGCTGGGCAGTGAGAAATATTATCCCAGATTCGGATATATTCCTGCAGAACAACTGGGAATCCAGGTTCCTGAAGGAATTCCCTCTCCTAATTTTATGGCGATGAAACTAAGGGAGGAGGGGGCGCCTGTCAACGGAGCAGTGACCTACCCGGAAGAATTCGGCATGTGACCAAAGTGGATTTTTAAAGGAGACAAGACATGTTTACCATAAGAATCGGAAGTGTAGAAGAGCTAGAGAAAGTAAAAGCTTTCTATGATTCCCTTATTGAAGAAGTACAGAATGCAGAATATAAGCCGGGATGGAAAAAAGATATTTATCCTAGGGAAGAAATGCTTAGAGAAGCCTTGGAAAAGAAAGAACTGTATATCGGAGAAGCAGAGGGAAAGATAGCTGCCTGCATGATCCTGAATCTGGTATGCAATGAGAGATATCAGGAAATATCCTGGAAAACCCAGGCTGGACCAGGTGAGGTTATGGCCGTACACACCTTTGGGGTACACCCTGGATTTTCAGGCAGAGGAATTGGGACAAGGATGATGGAAGAGGCTGTGAAGATCGCAGAGGATATGGGACTGAAAGCCCTTCGTCTTGACGTATTAGAGGGAAACCTGCCGGCGGAAAGGCTCTATGAGAAAGTGGGATTTCAATACGCCGGTTCTTTAAATATTTTCTATGAGGATACAGGCTGGGCGGACTTTAATCTGTATGAGTATGAGATTTGAATAAGGAAAGTTTCGAGAAACTCAGTTCATGAGTATAGCAATGAACAGGATAGGAGACAGAAATATGGATAAGGTATATGAGAAAGACGGCTATCGCCTGCGCCTGGCCAGAAAAGAGGACGCAGAGGAATATTACAGGAATAACTTTCAGCCTTTTGATCCGGAGGTATCCAGGCTCACAGGCAGCAGGACAGATTTTTCCCATGATGAAGTGGTGGGATTCCTGAAAAACTGTGTAGAGGACAAGAACCGATATGACTTTTTGATTTTTTCTCCCAGAGGAGAGATTATGGGGGAGAGCGTACTCAATGAAATAGACTGGGATTTAAGAAAGGCAAACTTCCGGATCGCTATCTTTCATCCTGAGGAATGTGGAAAGGGGATCGGCTCCTGGGCCATAGAAAATACCCTGGAGTTTGCTTTTCAGGAGATTAACCTTCATAGAGTGGAGCTGGATGTTTTTTCCTTTAATCCCAGAGCAATAAGAGCCTATGAAAAGGCGGGATTCCAAAGAGAAGGAGTGCTCCGGGATGCAGTGAAAGACGGAGAAAATTATGGAGATGATATCCTTATGTCCATACTGGAGGAGGAATGGGCGGAACGCCGCAGATAAATGTCCGCCTGACCTGACAAATAATAAAAGGGGAAGGAAATGGAGAAATGACCATTAAAGAAATTGCGCAGCTTGCCGGGGTATCCAGTGCGGCTGTATCCCGATACCTTAACGGCGGTTATGTAAGTGATGAAAAAAAAGAACAGATAAAAAAGGTAATTGAGGAAACTGGCTATCAGCCTTCTGCCCAGGCCAGGATCCTGAGGACAAAAAGAGCTTGTCTGGTAGGAGTGGTAGTGCCCAAAATCAACTCAGAATCCATCAGCCGGGTAACAGCAGGGATTGAGCAGGTCCTGTCCCGGCGGGGCTACCAGATGCTTCTGGCCAGTACAGATAATCAGCCGGCAAAGGAGATTACCTATCTGAAGCTTTTTGAAAGTTATCCGGTAGATGGTATAGTGCTTATTGGAACGATGATCACCGGAGAACATAAGAAATTCCTGAAAGAATCCAAAGTTCCGGTAGTGGTAGTGGGACAGTATACAAAATATGCCAACTGTATTTATCATGATGACTATGGAGCAGGAAAAGCCATGGGAAAGATTGTGGCGGATTCTGTCAGAGGAAAAGGGAAAGTTGCCTATATCGGAGTGACCAGGGAAGACAAGGCCGTAGGTGCTGCCAGAGAAGACGGTTTTCGTGCAGGTCTGCGGGCAGAAGGTGTAGAACTGGAAGAGGGGTATACCAGAAAATCTCAGTTTACTATGGAATCTGGGTATCAGGCTGCTTTGGACCTTTTGGAAAAGAAGAAAGATATTGCCATAATTTCCTGTGCTACAGATACCATAGCCGCAGGAGCCATAGAGGCCCTTCACGCCTGCAGTGAAGAGCAGATTCCCCAGAGTATCCAGAATTCTGGAACAAGGATGAAATATATTTTGGACAGCAGCGGCACGCAGATCACAGGTTTTGGAGATAACCAGTTCTTGAAGGCTGTCACTGGAGGGATCCCCACAGTACATTTCGGCTACAAGACCAGTGGGATACGAGGGGCAGAGCTGCTGCTGGATGTAATTGAAAGAGGGGAAAAGATTCCCATTGAGATGAAGCTGGGCTTTCGGCTTGTGAATGAAGATAAATGATATCGATATCATATTGAGAAGGAAAAATATACAAAAAATATATTGGAATATCAGTAAAAATGCCATCTTTACAAATGGCATTTTTTTCTTTATGATTTATTCAAAGATATGAAATCGATTACATATGATTATGAAAAAGAAAGAGAAAGGAGAGTCATCATGGACTACGGAAAGACCGCTAAGGAAATTCTGGATAAGGTGGGTGGAAGTAAGAACATTGTTTCTGCTGCTCACTGCGCAACAAGGCTCCGTCTGGTTATTGCTGACAACAGTAAGGCAGATAAGGGAGCCCTGGAAAATATTGAGGGAGTAAAAGGAGTTTTTGAAGCTTCCGGACAGCTTCAGATAATCCTGGGAACAGGGACAGTCAATAAGGTATTTGACCAGTTTATTGCTGTCGCAGGTATTACGGCCAGCACAAAGGCAGAGGCAAAGGAGGCTGCAGCCAAACAGCAGAATGTGTTTATGAGAGCGATTAAGCTCCTGGGAGATATTTTCGTACCTATCATACCGGCTATCGTGGCCAGCGGTTTCCTTATGGGAATCATGAACTCTCTGGATTTTATGATCAACAACGGGTTCATCAACATGGATACCAGCAGTTCTATCTATGTGTTTGCAAGCCTGTTCAGTAACACAGCTTACACCTTTTTGCAGATCCTCATCGCTTTCTCAGCGGCTAAGGCCTTTGGGGCAAATCCCTATCTGGGAGCGGTTATCGGTATGATCATGATCAACCCTTCCCTGCAGAACGCTTATACGGTAGCCACAGAGGGAGTTCTTCAGACCCAGTCCGTTTTCTTTGGGCTTTATGACATTGACATGGTGGGATACCAGGGCCATGTAATTCCGGTAGTGATCGCTGTATGGCTTTTGTCTGTAATTGAGAAAAAGCTGCACAAAGTAGTGCCGGAGGTTCTGGATCTTTTTGTAACACCGCTGGTAAGTGTTTTTGTTACCGGGTATCTGACACTGGCAGTGATCGGTCCTGTTTTTGTCTGGGCGGAAAACGCCATTCTGGACGGTATCCAGTGGATGCTGACACTGCCATTTGGTATCGGAAGTCTGATCATGGGAGCTCTGTATGCGCCGACTGTAGTAACCGGTATCCATCAGATGTATACAGCCATTGATATCGGACAGATTGCTCAATATGGAGTTACTTACTGGCTGCCTCTGGCAAGTGCCGCCAACATCGCCCAGGGTGCAGCTGCCCTGGCAGTTGCTTTGAAATCCAAGGATAAGAAAGTGAAATCTCTTGCCCTTCCTTCTTCTTTAAGTGCCTTTATGGGAATTACAGAGCCGGCTATTTTTGGTGTGAACCTGCGGTTCTTTAAACCTTTTATCGCAGGCTGTATCGGCGGCGGATGCGGTGCTCTTTATGCTTCTATCGTGCATCTTGGAGCCAAGGGAACCGGAGTTACCGGTATCTTTGGAATTCTTCTCTGTCTGGATGAGCCTGTTCAGTATATTATTGAAATGATTATTGCCGTAGGTGTAGCTTTTGTGGTTTCTTTCCTGCTCTATAAGGATCAGAAGTCTGTTCAGGCGGGAGATTCTCACAGTCAGGAAAAGGGCGGTGAGGCAGGAACTGCAATAGAAGAAAAGGAAGAAATGTCTCCTGAAGTTTCTGAAATGCCAGACGGAGAAGAAGGAAAAGAAGAGATTTTATTCAGCCCGGTAAAAGGAAAAGTAATCCCTCTTACAGAAGTCAGTGATGAAACTTTCGCCTCAGAAATGCTGGGAACTACAGTTGCAATAGAGCCAGCAGATGGGAAGATCATTGCTCCCTGCGATGGGGAAGTAAGCAATATTTTTGACACCGGGCATGCAGTGTGTCTTACCACAAAAACAGGAGGGGAGCTGTTGATCCATGTGGGAATTGATACAGTGAAGCTGGATGGCAAAGGATTCACAAAGAAAGTTTCTGATGGAGATAAGGTCCATGCAGGAGACCTGCTTATTGAGGCGGACCTGGAGGTTATCAAGGCTGCCGGCTATCCGGCTGCGACTATGGTTATCCTGACAAATCCGGAGGATTTTTCCGCTGTGGAAAAAGCAGAACCGGGAGAGGCAGGGGAAAACAGCCCTGTAATGAAACTGGAAAAATAGTAGTAGGAGATATGGTATGACTGCATTGACAGGAGATTTAAAGAGATTAACAGAGACGGCAGAAAAACTGGCAGATGGAAATGATTCATTCCGCCAGAGAATCCATCTTATGCCTCCGGTGGGGTGGCTGAATGACCCCAATGGATTGTGTCAGTTTCAGGGAGTATACCACGCATTTTTTCAGTACTCTCCTTTTGATCCAGAAGGCGGCGTGAAGATGTGGGGCCATTACACCAGTCATAACATGATTGACTGGGAATATCAGGGAGTGCCTTTATATCCGGACCAGCCCTTTGACTGCAGCGGTGTTTATTCGGGGGCAGCCTTTATCGAAGACGGAGAAATGTTTCTGTACTATACAGGCAATGTAAAACTGGAAGATGGAGACTATGACTACATAAACACAGGACGCCAGGCCAACACAATTCTGGTGTCCAGCAAAGACGGAATCCACTTTGGCAGGAAGATGAAGCTGATGGATAATGGAGATTATCCCTCAGACCTGACCCTTCATGTCCGGGATCCGAAAGTATGGAAGAAGAAGGAGAATTATTATATGCTCCTTGGGGCCAGGACGAAGAGAGATGAAGGCCAGGCCCTTCTCTATCAGTCCCGGGACAGGATCCACTGGGTCCTTGCAAACCGTGTAAAAACAGAGGAGTCCTTTGGCTATATGTGGGAGTGTCCGGATTACTTTGAAATCGGGGACAGAAAAATTCTGTCTGCCTCTGTCCAGGGACTGACAGGCGGTCAGTGGGAAGAACGGAATGTGTACCAGTCTGGATATTTTCTGGTGGAAGGAGAGATCACCGGAAACTGTCACCTGGGAGAATATCGTCTGTGGGATTATGGATTTGACTATTATGCCCCCCAGAGCTTCCAGGCAGAAGACGGCAGGATCATTCAAATCGGCTGGATGGGAATGCCGGACTGCCAGGAATATACCAACCGGACCATTGAAAATGGGTGGCAGCACTGCTTTACATTTCCAAGAGAGATTTATGTCAAAGACGGAATACCCTGCCAGAGACCTGTCCGGGAACTGGAAGAGAAGTGCCGGCTGCTCAGGAAAGACCAGGGACACATGGAAATAGAAGGGTATCCTGTATACCAGGCAGAAATTTCCGGTATCTGCAATAACCGGTTTCAGGCTGTTCTGGGAGAAGAGCTGGTACTGGAATACCGGGATGGCCAATTTGAAATGTGGTTTAAAAACCAGGAAAAAACCGGGGTTTCTGCAGGCAGAGGGAGACGCTGGGTGGATATGGAAAGGCTGGAGAATGTGAAGATCCTTGCAGATATTTCTTCGGCAGAAGTGTTTCTGAATGACGGGGAGTATGTCTTTTCTACCCGGTATTATCCTGAAAAAGCCGTGATCCACATAAAGGCCCCAGGGGCGGAGATAGTGTTTAAGGAAATCGCAGCTAAGAAATAAGGAAAGTGTGGAATGGTGAAAAGGTTCCTATAGAGCAATGGAAAACGGAAGCTCTATGGGAACCTTTTTTGGGATGATTTTGATATGTTAAAGGAAAATATTCTTCTTGGGGAAGGACATATACCTTTTAAATCCTGAGATTTTCATGTTCTACAGTTCCGGTACGGTTGAAAAGTGCATTTTCCCGGCTAGAACCGTAATTTTTAGTGGCCTAGTACGGATAAAATATGGATTTTGTCAGATAGAACCGTACTATTTAGTGCCCTGGTACGGTTGAAAATTGTATTTTTGAGGCTAGAACCGTATTTTTAAGGAGTCTGGTACGGATAAAATTTGAGTTTTTGGATATATAACCGTTTTTGAGAGGTAAAATTACGGTCCAAAATAAGAGTTTCGTTGATGCAACCGTTCTTGAGCCATTAAAATACGGACGAATATGTCAGTTTCCTTATCTTTTGGTATTCCAATAGATGAAAAAAGAACCCTTGGAAATCCAAAGGTTCTTTTAGAGCTGCCTAGCGGACTTGAACCGCCGACCTCCGCCTTACCAAGGCGACGCTCTACCGACTGAGCCAAGGCAGCAAACTGTGCTGTTGCGTATCACAGTTATGTATTCTACCAAAAAGAGATATCTCTGTCAACATATTTTTTTATTTTTTTGAAAAATTGTAACTATTCAGCCAGATGCCTTTGAGTGGAAAATGTCGGGCATTTCTGCTATTTCCAGATCACATGGGCTTTTTTCCTGGGGGCAGTGCGGAGATATCGTCTGTTAGGATAGCCCAGGAGCATACATGCCTGAATGGTTTCCCCCTCAATTCCAAGCCATTTTTTTAAGGCCAGGTCAGCATTGGCGATCCTGGACAGATATCCATTATACAGCACGCCTATTTCCATGGAGACTGCCATGGTTTCTATATTCTGTGCGGCAAGTCCTGCGTCCAGAGGACGGTCTGAAGTAATGAACAATACAACAGGGGCATTACGGAAAAGAAAATCGTCTGTAGGATCTGTTTTTCTTCTCTTATTAAAAGAAAGGTAGGGAAGCAGGTCCCGGCTGATATTTTTTTCACTCTGAACTTCTATATTTTCAATATAGTCCCAGACCATAGACTTCAGATGTTCCAGTTCTTCCTGGATGAATATAAAGCCATTGCCCTGACAGTTTTTGGCAGTTGCAGTATAACGTCCGGCCTGTAAAAGAAGCTCCAGGTCAGACTGAGCCAGCTTTTCTGGTTTGAAGCTGCGGATACTGCGGCGAAATTTTATGGCGTGGAGGACCTGCTCCGGCTCCAGGCAGAAACTATCTGGATCATACTCTTCCACATCTTCCATGTCATATTCTGGAATAGAAACTGCCTTTTGAGGACAGATGGCTACGCAGTGCCCGCAATGAAGACAGTCTTTGATAATATGCGCCTTGTGGTTATGGATTTCTATATTAAAGGCAAGGCAGTCCTTGGCGCAAAGACCACAGCCAACACACTTTTCTTCATCAATTTTTATCATAATGAAAACCCCCTTCTGAAAAACCAGTTTTTCTCTTTTTTCGATTCTATCATAAAACTTGATTTTTGTCCCGGTTTTGTTATGATAGTAAAAGAAAAATTTAATATCTGAACTTTTGGAGAAATATATGAGAGAAAAAAAAGAGAAGCTGGTGGTTTCTTTTCTGACGACCACCCAGGCTATGGCAGCAGAGAAATACTGTCAGAGCAATCAGATACCGGGGAGACTGATTCCCCTTCCCAGTGAGATTTCTGCAGAATGTGGCATTGCCTGGTGCACGGGGCTGGAAGAGGAGGAGCGGATCCGTCAGGTAATCCAGGATGGAGGGATCCAGGCCACAGGGATCCACCGGGTATATCTCTATGAGTAAATGAAAAGGAGAAAATTTATGGAAAAAAGAGTGGATGCTATGGGCATGACCTGTCCGAAGCCAGTGATTCTTGCAAAGAAAGAAATGGATAAAAGCCAGGCAGGAGATGTGGTTTTTGTCCAGGTAGATAATGAAGTAGCTACAGAGAATCTGCGGAAACTGGCCAATTCCCAGGAAGCAGATTATGAAATGACAAAACTGGGGGACAAACATTATGAGGTGAAGATCACGGTGAAAAAAGCGGGAACTTCCCAGGAAGAGAAAGAGCCGGAGTATATTTCCTGTGTACCTCAGGGGCAGAAGAAGACTGTGGTGGTGATTTCTTCCGATAAAATGGGAGATGGAGACCCGGAACTGGGACAGATTCTGATCAAAGGGTTTATCTATTCTCTGACTCAGCTGGAGAAGCTGCCGGATACAGTTCTCTTTTATAATAAAGGGGCATTTCTGACCTGTGAAGGCTCTCCGGTCCTGGCGGATTTGAAAACTCTGGAAAAAGAAGGCACAAAAATTTGTACCTGCGGCACCTGTCTTGATTTTTATAAGATGAAGGAGAAGCTGGCAGTGGGAACTATCGTGAACATGTATGTGATCGTGGAGACCCAGTCTAAGGCGGATCTGATCATAAAACCCTAAGTGACAAGAGGAGAGACTTATGAAGCCTATTATCGTAAGAGGAGGGGGCGATCTGGCCACTGCTACCATACACAGACTCTGTAAAAGCGGCTATCCGGTGATCATCCTGGAATGTGAGCGGCCTTCTGCTATCCGGCGTCTGGTGGCCTTTTGTCAGGCTGTTTATGAGGGAACCATGGAAGTAGAGGGACTGACCTGCAGTCGGGCAGAATGTTTTGAGGAGGCTCTGGAGCAGGTGGCATGGAACCGACCCCAGCTTATCGTAGACCCACAGGGAAAATGCCTTGAAAAGTATCGTCCGGATATTCTCATAGATGGAATTCTGGCCAAGAAGAATCTGGGGACCAGGAGAGATATGGCAGAGTTGACCATAGCCCTGGGACCGGGATTTACTGCTGGAGAAGACGTGGATTATGTGATAGAGACCAAGAGAGGCCATTATCTGGGAAGGATCATCGGCCAGGGAGCGGCAATCCCGAATACAGGAGTACCTGGAGTGATCGGCGGCTATGGAAAAGAAAGAGTGATCCATTCTCCTTGTTCGGGAATCTTTCATCAGGAAAAAGAAATCGGGGACTGGGTAGAAAAGGGCAGCCGGATCGGATGGGTAGAAAGAGAAGGAGAACCTGCCTTTGTTTGTACCGAGATTTCAGGGGTCCTGCGGGGAATTATACAGGAGGGCTATCCTGTGACGGAACATTTTAAGATCGCAGACGTAGATCCCAGAAAAGAATCCCAGGCTCACTGTGCATTGATATCAGATAAAGCCAGATGTATCGCAGGAAGTGTTCTGGAACTTGTCTGTGCCTATGAGAAGGGTGTACTGGAAAGATGAAACTGGATGAAATCATGGAAAACCTGGGAACAGGGTCAAAACCGGCGGTTTCCTTTGTGGGAGCTGGGGGAAAAACCTCCTGTATCCTGGAACTGGCGGACCAGTGGGCTGCCCAGGGGAAAAAAGTGCTGGTCACTACCACTGTCCATATGGAGCACCCAAAACTTCTGGGGAGAACGGGCCTTATTGACCAGCCTGGAGAAAAGGTCAGGGAAGCTCTGGAGACTTCAGGTGTGGTAATCGCCGGAACCAGCAGTGAAACTCCGGAAAAAATCAAAGGACTTACAGAAGAAGATTACAGACAGGTAAGGGAACAGGCTCAGGCCATACTCACAGAGGCTGACGGTTCCAGAAAATTTCCAGTTAAAGTCCCGGGAAAAGGTGAACCGGTGCTTAGAGAGGATACTACGCATATCTTAATTCTGGCGGGAGCTTCTGCTCTTGGGAGGCCTCTGGAGGAGGTCTGCCACAGACTGGAATTTGCAGAGAAAATCCTTGGCTCACAAAGCTGGATTCTGACTTCGGAACTTCTGGGAAGGCTGCTGGAAAAGGGTTATGTGGAACCCTTAAAAAAACAATATCCGGGAAGAAAAATTGCAGTGATCTTGAATCAGCAGGATCTTTTGGATGAGCCGGAAAGAGTGAAAGAGAAAATAGAAACTCAGATGTCAGTGCCGGTGTTTCTTCATTCCAGAGAAGAAAGAGAGAAATGTATCCATATGATCCTTCTGGCAGCAGGCTTTTCCAGAAGATTCGGGGAGAATAAACTGCTGTATCCGGTAAAGGGAAAGCCCATGTACCTGTGGACTATGGAAAAGTTAGAAGAACTCCAGAAAGAAGGCTTCGCCCATTCGCTGGTGCTGGTCAGCCAGTATGAAGAGATCCTGAAAGAAGCCAGGAGACAGGGACTCACTGCTGTGGAAAATCCTCACAGTGAAAGGGGGATTTCTTCTTCTCTTCAGATTGGCCTGAAGGCCAGCAAAAATATTAGCTGTCATGGCAGGGAAGCTTATTATATGTTTTTTGTGGCAGACCAGCCTTTCCTTCAGAAAAAGACTATTGGAGATTTTCTGGAGGCGTTCCTGAAAAGCGGGAAAAAGATTGGCTGTATGTCTTACCAGAAGACGCCGGGAAATCCGGTGATCTTTCATGAGAGCTTTGTGCCGGAACTGATGGAACTCCAGGGAGATACAGGAGGAAAAAGAGTTCTCAAAAGGCATATGGAAGAAGTATTTTTTTATGAAATCGAAAATCTCGGCGAATTAGAAGACTGGGATATGAAAAAAGATACCGGTACAGAGAAGTAAATGCCTCTGTACCGGTACTGTAGTTTATGATATATTTTTTATTCCGGATATACCAGCCGGTCCTCAGAAATATCTGTGAGAACCTCGTCCAGATATTTTTTGGCCAGGTAATTTGCCATCCCCAGGTTCATGTCCAGATAGTTGCCGCAGTCTTTCGGAGAGGCGCCGGGAACTTCATCTTTAAAATCCCGGATAAAGATAAACATTTCTTTTATCAGCTCTACGATATCCCTGGATTCGTAGTCTCCTGCCAGCAGGAGATAAAAGCCGGTACGGCAGCCCATGGGGCCGAAGTAAACAGTTTTAGAGCCGAAAACCGGATGATTCCTTAAGAAAGTAGCGCCCAGATGTTCAATGGTATGAACTTCTGCAGTATTCATAACAGGCTCGTCATTTGGTGAGGTCATACGCAGGTCGAAAGTGGTGATAGTTTCTGTTCCCACATGGTCTTTTCTGGATACATAAACACCTGGTTTCAGTTTGATATGGTCAATGGTGAAGCTTGCGATTTTTTCCATTTTTTCAGTCCTTTCTAGGTAATTAATAATAGGCATAAAGGGTGTTTCTGCCATACCTTTATTATAGACGCTGGAAAGTGGAATGTCAAAGTATAACCCCTTAGGGGGCTTGTGAGACAAAAGAAATCCATGGTATACTTCCTTCCAGAATAATTAGCATAAATCAAGAACTTAAATACAGGGAAGGAAACAAAAATATGGAATTGCTGAATCAGATAGAAGAATATTGGACAAAAAGAGCGGAGGGATATTCCCAGGTAAATCAGGAAGAACTGGCCACCTGCCAAAGGCAGGTCTGGCTGGAAAATCTGAGAGAACATCTTCCTGGTAAGAAACCAGAAGAAACAAAAATCCTGGACATCGGTACAGGACCGGGTTTTTTTGCCATTATCCTGGCAGAGGCCGACTATCAGGTGACAGCTGTGGACTATACAGAGGAAATGCTGAAAGAAGCCCGGCACAATGCGGGAAATCTGGCTGAAAAAATCCAGTGGATGCAGATGGATGCCCAGAACCTGGAGTTTCCGGACCAGACTTTTGATGCAGTAGTATCCCGAAATCTTACCTGGAATCTGGAGAATCCCATCAGAGCTTATGAGGAATGGCTGAGAGTATTGAAAAAAGGCGGAAAGCTTCTGAACTATGATGCTAACTGGTATCACCACCTTTTTGATGAGAAAAAACGGAGAGAATATGAGGAGGACCGAAAGAGAGTGGAAGCTCTTCATATGGAGGATCATTATACCTGCACAGATATCGATGCCATGGAGGATATTGCCAGAAAAGTGCCTTTAAGCCAGATAAACCGTCCTCTTTGGGACAAAGAGCTTCTGGAGAAACTGGCATGTGCAAAAGTAGAAGTGGAAGAAGATGTGTGGGAGAAAGTCTGGAGCAGGGAAGAAAGAGCAAATTATTATTCTACGCCTATGTTTCTGGTGGAAGGAGAGAAATAAAACCACAGTTGCTGACGGTCAGGAAACGTGTTAAAATATTTTCTAAGGAAAACGTAGCAGTGGAGGACATAAGTTATGATCAATGATAAAAAGGTTTTATTCAGCGGCATGCAGGCCACAGGAAATCTGACTTTGGGAAATTACCTTGGGGCTCTGAAAAACTGGGTAAAATTAAGCGATGATTATGAATGTTTTTACAGCGTGGTGGATATGCATTCGATTACGGTCCGCCAGGATCCGGCGACGCTTAGAAAAAGAGCAAGGGCGCTGCTGACTCTGTATATTGCGGCAGGACTGGATCCTAAGAAAAACTGTATTTATTACCAGTCTCATGTATCCGGCCATGCAGAGCTGGCCTGGATCCTGGACTGTTTTACCTATATGGGGGAGCTGAACCGTATGACCCAGTTCAAAGACAAGGCTGCGAAGCATGCGGATAATATCAATGCAGGACTTTTCACCTATCCGGTACTTATGGCGGCAGATATTCTTCTGTACCAGGCAGATGTGGTGCCGGTGGGGATTGACCAGATGCAGCATCTGGAACTGACCAGAAATATTGCCATTCGTTTTAATAATATTTACGGTGACGTATTTACTGTGCCGGAAGCTTATATCGGCAAGGTAGGAGCCAAGATCATGAGTCTTCAGGATCCCTCCAAAAAGATGTCAAAATCCGATGAGAATCCTAACGGAAGCATCTATCTTATGGATGATCCGGATACCATTATGAGAAAATGCAAGCGTGCGGTAACAGATTCAGAAGCCTGCATTGCCTACAGAGAGGAGCAGCCGGGGCTGAAAAATCTCATCGATATTTATTGTGCATGCCTTGGAAAAACTCCTGACGAAGCAGTAAAAGAATTTGAAGGAAAAGGCTACGGCGAGCTGAAAATGGCTGTAGGAGAGGCAGTAGTCAGTGTCCTGAAGCCTCTTCAGGACGAGGTTGCCCGCCTGGAAAAGGACAAGGCTTATATTGATTCTATTATTAAAGAGAACGCAGAAAAAGCCCAGTATTTTGCAAATAAAACACTGAGAAAGGTTCAGCGCAAGGTTGGTTTCCCGGACAGGATCCGGTAACATCAGGAGGTGTTTCATATGACCATCGAAGAAGTAATCACGGTTTTGGCAATGCAGGAGGAAATTCTCCAGTTTGGACATTTCACCAATGAGGACGCATGGGCTTTGGGAAATATTATTGTGGCAGAGGCCAGAAAAAGAGGTCTGGATACGGCTGTGGAGATTCGCCTGAACAACGGATATACCGTATTCAAATATGCCGGAAACAGCACAAACCTGAATAATGAGTCCTGGATGACGAAGATGTACAATACAGTACGGAGAATGGAAAAGAGTACCATGCTTCTCTACAGCGAGATGAAGAAATCAGAGGAGACTTTGGAAGACATCGGTCTGAACACCAGGGAATATTCCTGTATGGGCGGAGGCTTTCCCATACGTATAGAGGAGGTAGGAGTCATCGGCGTGATCCTGGTTTCAAATCAGAACCATTTCGTAAATCATGACATTATTGTGAGAGCTGTAAGCAGATATCTCCATGTAGATGAAGTACCAAGGATACGGGCCTTATAAGAAAAAGGAACTGTTGCATTAAACATATGTCAGAAATATTTATACATTTTATGCGAATTTGTCGAGCATAGCTTTGAGACCATGGGCTCAATGTGGCGCAGACTGAGCAAGAAAATGTATAAATATTTTCGATTTTGATTAATGCGACAGTTCCTTTTTCCTTTCTATAGAATAAAAATTATAAAATATTTAAAAATAAACGGTTACCTTAGAGGTATTGAATAGATATTTATGAAAGGTATTTTACAATAGGCCGATTTTCCTGTATTTTAGGATAGTTATCGAAAATTTCTGTAAAATAAATTGACTTTTCTCTCCAAGGATTATACAATGAGGAAAATCAATAGAGAGGGGAGAATGTAATGAAAGAAAAAGCACCTGGAAAAACATTGCTGAAGGTAGTGGGGATCATTATGGTGGTCTTTGGGGTCCTGTCATTTCTGACGAACCTTGTTAACTTTGCCATGCTTGGCACAATCGGAGAAGGAGAGATGGGAGAACTTTTTGAGCAGACCATTACCGCTTCCGGGATCACTGTAGAAGCATATCAAATGAGTGTGTACATTACCGCAGCCGGGTCACTTCTCAATACAGTGATCGGGATCATCGGAATTGTTAACTGCAATAAGATACAGAAAGCAGGGATATGCTTTGTCTGCGGCATTATTCTGATCCTGTGGCAGCTGGGAAATGATGCATACTCCGCAATTTCCGCAGGAGTCAATGTAGTGAGTATTATTTCTATGATAGCTGGTCTGATCCTGCCGCTGCTGTACTTCTGGGGTGCACTGAAAAACCGTCAGGCAATGCTGGACGGCAAAGCCCAGTAACCAGTAATAAAGGAAAATCTGAAAACAGAGGGTTTATTTTAGAAAAGAAAGGGACAGGACGAGACAGAAAAGAATATTCTGTTTTGTTCTGTTCTTCCTGATTTTGGGAGAGTTTTGGCAAAATCAGCATATGGAGAAAGGAAAAGCCTATGGAACATTTAATTAAAGTTGAAGACTTATGTAAAATTTACAATCCAGGGGAAAATGAAGTAAGAGCATTGGATCACATTAATCTGGAAATCGATGAGGGGGAATTTGTGGCTATCATCGGCCAGTCTGGCTCTGGAAAATCTACTTTCATGAACATGCTGGGATGTCTGGATGTGCCTACTTCAGGTAAATACTACCTTAACGGTACAGATGTGTCTACAATGACGGATAATCAGCTGTCTGAAATCAGGAACCGGGAAATTGGATTTATTTTTCAAGGATTTAACCTGATCCCCAACCTGACGGCAGAGGAAAATGTGGAGCTGCCTCTGATCTACAGGGGAATGGATAAGAAGAGCAGAAGAAAGCTGGCCAGAGAATCCCTGGCAATGGTGGGACTGGAAAACAGAATGACCCACAAACCTTCGGAAATGTCAGGAGGCCAGCAGCAGCGTGTAGCTATTGCCAGGGCTATTGCGGCAAAGCCTCCGGTAATATTAGCCGATGAGCCTACGGGAAATCTGGATTCAGCTTCCAGTAAAGAAATCCTGGGGATTTTGAGAAAGCTCCATGCAGGAGGAAGAACAGTTATCCTGATTACCCACGATGACGGGATTGCTTCCCAGGCAAAACGGGTAGTACGTATTATGGATGGAAAAATAGAGACGGATATGCTCAATCCGGAATATGAAGAGACAGAATATGAAAAGACGGAGGAGAATCATGAAGAAGGGAATATGGAAGAGTAAAAACGGTATTATGCTCATTACTCTGGGAATTGTGGCGGTTGCTATTATTATCATTGGGGTGATCGGTGTCAGGGGACAGGGGAATGAAAGTGTTCCCACAGTAGAGACTATTGCGGTGACAAAAGGAAATGTGACACAGGAAGTAGAGGCATCCGGAAATGTGGAAAGTGAACAGAAAAAGACCTTTTTTTCTCCTATAAACGGAGAAATCCAGACTATGCCTGTGGAAACAGGAGATACTGTGGAAGCGGGACAGGCCATTATCGGCTTTAATCTGGAAAACCTGGAAAGTGAGAACCAGAAGGCAGAATTAAATGTGAGGTCCGGCCAGCTTCAGCTTGAGGATGCCCAGCAGCAGGCAGCCGACGCGGCGTCAAAGCAGGCAGAAGCTCAGGCCAGGATTCCGGAGCTGGAAAACCAGATAGAAGAAAAACAAAACCAGATTGCCAGTCTTCAGCAGCAGATAACAGATGCCCAGTCACAGGCTGCGGCAGATGCCCAGGCAGCAGCTCAGCAGGCTGCCCAGGAGGCACAGCAGGCTTATGAAGCTGCATTGGCCCAGGCAGACCAGGAATATCAGCAGGCAAAAGAAGAATATGATACGGTTACACTGCCGGAATATCAAAAGAAACTGGAAGAACTGCAGCAGAAGATGAATGAAGAAAATGCGCCTGCTTCTGCACAGTCAGATTATGAATATGCACTGAACAACCCGCCGGCAGAGCCAGTCAAGAGAGAAGTGAATCCTGCAGACTATACAGCAGGAACAGGAAGCGATACTGCTTCTGTTCCAGATACTTCAGATCTTCAATATCAGCTGGAGACTGCTTCATCAGAGCTGGCTCAGCTTCAGTCAGAACTGGCCTCTCAGGAGGCTGTAGCCGAGGCAGATACAGGAAGTCTTACGCCTGCCGCTCAGGAGCGGATGGTGATTTCCAACAATCTGGCTGAGCTGGAGGCAAAGAATATCCAGGAGCTTATTGAAGAAGGAAGAAAAGGTATTCAGGCAGAGTTCAGGGGCGTTATATCTGATGCTCAGGTGACTCAGGGTTCAACTGTGACCCAGGGTATGGAGCTGTTTACACTCCAGAGTACAGAACAGGTTTGTGTAGAGGCCAATATTTCTAAGTATGATTTTGATAAGGTAAAAGAAGACCAGAAAGCGGTTATCACTCTTGGAGATTCCGAATATCAGGGAACGGTGGAGAAGATCAGCAGAATCGCAATTCCAAATGAACAGGGAACTGCCCTTATTGGCGTGACCATACATATTGATAACCCCGACGACAATATCTTTATCGGTGTAGAGGCTCAAGCCAGCATCCAGGCAGCTCAGGCAAAAGATGTGCCTCTCCTGCCCGTAGAGGCCGTAAATATCGGAAAAGACGGTTCCTTCTGCTATGTGGTGGAAGATGGAAAAATTACTGAAAAAGCCATAGAGACAGGTGTTACCTCAGATTCCTATGTAGAGATTACAAAAGGATTGGAAGCAGGAGACCAGGTAATCCGTGATATCGGCAATCATGAGGTAGGAGACAGCGTTGCAGCAGTAGAAGCTGCTGAGTAAAAGAACAGGAGTAGAGATATGGCTGAATATGTAAAAATGGCTGTGCAGAATATTCTGGCGAACAAAGGCCGCTCTTTCCTTACCATGCTGGGAATCATCATTGGCATTGCTTCTGTAATTGCCATTGTCTCTATTGGAGAGGGCACCAGGAACCAGATGAATTCGGAGATTGACGGCGTGGGAAGCGGACAGATTTATATTTACTGCAGTGAAGATGCCATGAACGAAGGCGCATATATTACACCAGAGGATCTGGAAGCTATCCGGGGAGTGGAAGGCGTGGAAGGAGTTACTATCAGTATGGGTCTGTCAGGGCAGACTGTGACAGGAAAGGGCGAGTTCGACGTAAGCCTGTCCCTGGAGACACAGGATGCAGCTTTGATTAATAACACGCTGATGAAACGGGGAGCTTACTTCCGTGAATCTGATGTGGCAGAAGCCAGAAATGTTTGTGTGATTTCTGATACAGATGCCAAAAGGCTTTTCGGTTCTGATGATGTAGTGGGAATGGATATTGAGGTTCAGTCTTCAGATCTGACAAAATCTTACCGGATCGTAGGTGTCAGCACTCAGAGAGAAAATGGCACCTTTGTTACTTATACTTATGAAGGGATGCCGGTAAGTCTGTCGATTCCTTACACAGCGGCACAGGATTATCTGGGAGATGATCTGGAGAATTTTACCAATATTTATATCCAGGCAGACAAAAACCTGGACTCCCAGGAGGTTTCAGATAGAGTAGTGCGCCTGCTGGAGCAGCGTCATCAGGCGTCTGGAGAAGACTATTATCAGATACAGAGTTTCCAGGATGTGGTAAGTATGCTGAACGACATGATGGGAATGATCACGGCCTTTATCTCTTTTGTGGCAGGGATTTCCCTGCTGGTAGGCGGTATTGGCGTTATGAATATCATGTTGGTTTCTGTAACGGAAAGGACCAGAGAAATCGGCATAAGAAAGGCCCTGGGGGCAAAAACCTCCTCTATCATGCTCCAGTTTTTAGCGGAATCCGCTATACTGACGGTAATCGGAGGCATCATGGGGATCCTTACTGGAATTGCAGGAGGCTATGGGCTGTGCTTTCTTATGAGTGCAGGACAGGAAATGACCATCACGCCGGGAATCAGTGTGAGTACGGTGCTGATCGCAACTCTTTTTTCCTGTGCAGTGGGAATCTTTTTCGGAATCTATCCTGCCAGAAAAGCGGCGGCGTTAAGTCCCATAGAGGCCTTGAGACGGAATTAAAAAAGATATGGCAGAGCTTCCCTTCTTTAAAAGGAGGGAAACAGCTCTGCCATATCTTTTGGAAGAGGCGATTGAAAATAAAGCTCTTCATTGGTTACAGGGTGGCGAAACTCCAGAGAATAGGAGTGGAGAGCCACTCTTTTTATTTTGGAATACTCCGGGTTATACAGATAATCTCCCAGAAGGGGCGTTCCCAGATACTTCATGTGGACCCGTATCTGGTGGGTGCGGCCTGTTTCCAGGGAAAAGCGGATAAGAGAACTGTCCTTTTCAGTACAGAGAGTCTTGTAATGAGTTACGGCTTCTTCACCATGCTGAAAGTCTACGCAGCGGAGGATAGCAGAATCTTTTTCTCTGGCAATGGGAGCAGCTACAGTACCTTCTGGCGGCTGGGGAATGCCCTGGGCAGCACCCAGATAGGTCCGGTGGATTTCTCTTTTTTTCATTTGGGAAGACAGTACAGAAGCGCTGTAAGCATTCTTTCCTAGGATCAGAAGTCCTGTAGTATCCCGGTCCAGACGGTTGATGCACCGGAAGACAAAGGGTTCTCCTTTTTGTTGAAAATACCAGGCAATTCCGTTGGCCAGAGTGTTTTCATAATTATGGAGAGATGGATGCACCGGAGTGTCCGCAGGTTTATTTACCACCAGAATATCCTGGTCCTCATAGAGGATATCCAGCTCCATAGGGACAGGAGGGATCTTTTCAGAGGATTCGGTCTCTGATAAATGGATAGTGACCAGATCTCCGGCCTTTAAAACCGTTCTTACATAGGCCCACTGGCCGTTTACCTGAATACCCATGGGGGTCTTTTTTAAATGAATGATGATCTGTCTGGAAAAGCCCCTGGCTCTGAGGTGTTCTCCCAGAGTGCAGGGGAGCTCGTCCGGCCTCACTGTAAATTCAAAAATACGTTCCATTTAGACTACCTTGATTTTACTTTATTCCAAAGTTCATTATAGTAATTGTCTGCTTCTTCTCCCAGATACTGAAAGGTTTCGCAGTTTTTCAGGTCTTCCTGATCCGGGAAAAGGATTTTGCTGTTGCGGACATCCGGGTCTTCAATAAGTTCTCTGGCCGCCTTGTTGGGAGTGGAGTAGGTGATATACTCAAAATTCATCAGGGCGATATCCGGGCGGCACATGAAATTAATGAACTTTTCCGCATTTTCTTTGTTCTGGGCGTTTTTTGGAATGACCCAGGAATCAATCCATACATTGGAGCCTTCTTTTGGGATCACATATTCCAGATTCGGATTTTCCCGCTGAGTATATCCGGCCTCTCCGGAGTAGATCACGCCAAGAGCTGCTTCATTTCCGATCATTTTGTCTCTGACCTGGTCTACTACATAGGCCTGGACCAGAGGCTTCTGTTCAATCAGGTCATTTGCCGCCTGGTTCAGTTCATTTACATCTACGGAATTTAAGGAATCTCCATTTCTTTTTAAAGCTACCATGAAAGCGTCACGGACAGAATCCTGCATAAGGATGTTGTCTTTGTATTTGTCATCCCAGAGGATGTCCCAGCTGTCTACGGGTTCATCTACCATGGTGGTATTGTAGAGGATCCCTACGGTTCCCACACAGTAGGGAACGGAGTATTTATTTCCCGGGTCGAAACTTTCCGACTGTTCCATATAAGACTGGTCGATGTTCTGGATATTGGGAACATTGTCCCAGTTGATCTCTGCCAGCAGGTCATTTTCAATCATACGCTGTATCATATAGTCAGAAGGACATACCACATCATAGGCAATGGCGTGAGACTGGATTTTGGGATACATGATCTCGTTGGTCTCATATTCTTCATAGGTCACAGAAATTCCCGTCTCTTTCTCAAACATATCCAGAGTTTCCGGATCAATATACTCTCCCCAGTTATAGACGATCAGTTTTTCACCGGAAGCATTCCCGGCGTTTTTCAGGCTGTAGCCTATGCCGCCGCCTATAAGGAGAATGACAAGAACTGCAGGAACCGCCAGGCGGAATACCTGTTTCCGGTTTCTGCGAGAGGATGTAACCTTTGTATCAGCCGGTTCTTTGGGGCTGGAATTAATTAAGATCAGAAGAACCAGCACCGTAACGAACAGGAGCGTAGACAGAGCATACATTTCCGGGCGGATGCCCTTGCGGACTTCTGCATAAATTTTCGTGGACAGTGTGTCGACTCCCGGCCCCTTGGTAAAATGGGTGATGATAAAATCATCCAGGGACATGGTAAAGGCCATAAGAAAGCCGGAGATTATCCCTGGAAGGATATCAGGAAATACCACTTTAAAAAAGGCATATATTGGACCGGCACCCAGATCCTGGGCGGCTTCATAAGTGCTTTTGTCTGTCTGCCGCAGCTTTGGCATGACACTTAAGATCACATAGGGGATGCAGAAAGTGACATGAGAAAGCAAAATGGTGGTAAACCCCAGGGTCACTCTGCAGGCAATAAACAGCAGCATAAGAGAGATGCCAGTAACAATCTCCGAGTTCAGGATGGGAATGTTGGTGATTCCCATAAAAATGGTCTTGGCTCTTGGCTTCATGGCGCTGATCCCAATAGAAGCTGCGGTTCCCAGAAGCGTTGCAAGAACAGCAGAGACCAGAGCAATGATCAGTGTATTATACAGAGCTGACATAATGGCCTCGTCCTGGAACAGAGAAACATACCAGGAAAGAGTGAAACCGCCCCATTTAGTCCTGGACTTAGAAGCATTAAAGGACAGGACGATAAGGGTCAGGATAGGAGCGTACATGAGAAAAAGGATCAGGCCAAAGTAGGTTCTTCGCAGAATTTTTTTCATCAGAACATACCTCCTTCTCCGTTTTTGTCATATTTTCCGGTGAGGAACATACTGAGCAGGATAAAAATCATCAGTACCAGGGAAAGTCCGCTTCCCACATGCCAGTTGCTTCCCTGCTGAAACTGACGGTCAATGACATTTCCGATCAGCAGGATCTTGCTGCCTCCCAGCAGGTCGGAAATAACAAAGGTAGTAAGAGCCGGTACAAATACCATGGTGATACCGGAAATCACCCCCGGCAGGCTCAGTGGAAAGATGATCTTTCGGAAGGTGTACACAGGAGTAGCGCCCAGGTCTCTGGCTGCCAGGATAACGTCTTTGTCGATTTTAGACAGTACATTATACAGGGGCAATACCATAAAAGGCAGAAAATTGTAGACCATTCCAAGGATAATGGCCCATGGCGTATTGATGATCTGTATAGAGGGCAGGTGGAAAAAAGAGAGGATCTGGTTGATCACGCCGTTTTTTTCCAGAAGAGTCTGCCAGGCCATAGTCCGGAGCAGAAAGTTCATCCACATCGGCAGGATAAAGAGCAGCACCATAAAGCTGGTCTGGCTTACTTTCATATCAGAAAGCATCATAGCCAGGGGATAGGCCAGCAGAAGACAGATCAGGGTGCTTATAAGGGACAGGAGAAGAGAAAGGCAGAGAGCCTTAAAATTTTCCACAGTCCCGATAGCCAGGATATTTTCAAAGGTAAACTGTCCGTCACTGTTAGTCAGTCCATAATAGAGGACCACTGCCAGAGGGATCAGGATAAAGGCCACCGCCCATACCAGATAGGGACCTGTGAGAAGTTTTCGCTTATTCATTGACACCCAGCGCCTCCTCATCCTCAGATTCCGGCTTGTTCATGATCTGGATATCAAAGGGATCCACATGGATGCCTACCTGCTGTCCCACAGGAAACATGTCCGTGCTGTGGACCAGCCATTCGAATCCGTTGGCTTGGACTTCCATCTCGTAGTGGACGCCTTTAAAAATCAGATGGGAGACCACACCCTGTATGGTGCCTTTTTCAGGAGGAAGAAGGTCCACGTCTTCCGGACGGATCACAACGTCTACAGGCTTATTTTTTCCAAAGCCTGTATCCACACAGGGGAATTTAGCACCGAGGATTTCCACCAGCCTGTCTTCCAGCATGACGCCGGAAATAATATTACTCTCTCCGATAAAATCAGCCACGAAAGCATTTTGAGGTTCGTTGTAAATATCTTCCGGAGAACCCATCTGCTGGATATAGCCCTGGTTCATGACCACGATAGTATCGGACATAGTCAGGGCTTCCTCCTGGTCGTGGGTTACATAGATAAAGGTGATGCCCAGTTCGTTTTTCAGACGGATCAGTTCATACTGCATGTCCTGACGGAGCTTCAGGTCCAGAGCCCCAAGAGGTTCATCCAGAAGCAGAAGCCGGGGCTCATTGACAATGGCCCGGGCAATAGCTACCCGCTGCTGCTGGCCGCCGCTTAAAGAATCCGGAAGACGGTTTTCAAAGCCCTCCAGATTTACCAGCTTCAGGGCATATTTGATCTTATCTTTGATATAGGAAGCGCTTTTCCCGGAGATCTTCAGACCAAAAGCAATATTCTCCTCTATATTCATATGGGAAAAAAGTGCATATTTCTGGAACACAGTGTTCAGATTCCTTTTGTTTGGGGGGAGATTTGTGATGTCCTTTCCATCGAATACAACTTTTCCGGAATCTGGATTTTCAAATCCTCCCAGGATGCGCAGGGTGGTAGTCTTACCGCAGCCGCTGGGCCCCAGAAGAGTGAGAAATTCGTTTTCCCGAATAGAAAGATTTAGCTTATCTAAAACCATCTGTTCCCCAAAACTTTTGGAAATATCGATCAGATCTACTAAATTGTGATTCATTTCCCTCCTCCTTTGTTTGTGTTTTTGGCTTATAAAAAACCATTATACCTATTATACTAGAGGGGGAATTTCTGTCAATATACAGGAAATGTAAATTCTTTTGAAAGAACCGGTAAAAGGTAAGATTGCGGGAGTTTACCGGTTGTATTAAAAAAAACTTTGTGGTAGAATGGCACTAGGTATCTCGGGAGAGGTACAGTTTTGTCATGTGGTGAAAACAATAAATATAGGAGGGTATTGCATAAATGAAAGAAAAATATGTTGCATATGTCGGAACGTATACCCATGGAAGCAGTATCGGAATCCACTTATATGATGTAAATGTAGAGGAAGGGACATTGAGCGAAAGAAAAGTTGTTCCTGTGAATAACTCCTCGCATCTGGCCCGTTCTTTAAATGGGAAATATCTTTATTCCATAGCAGATGAAGGCGTTGCGGTATTTGCCATAGAGCCAGACGGAGATCTGACTTTTATCAATAAAGTAGACATTGACGGAATGAGAGGATGCCATTTGTCAACAGACGAAGAAGGCAAGTATCTTTTTGTGGCCGGATATCACGATGGGAAGGTTACCGTAGTGCATACCCATAAAGACGGACGTTTGGGAAGCGTTGTGGACGGTGTGTTCCACAAAGGCCTGGGCAGTGTGGGAGAGAGGAATTTCCGTCCTCATGTAAGCTGTGTCCGTCCTACCCCGGACAGTAAGTATCTCTGTGCGGTAGACAACGGCATTGACCAGATGAAAGTATACAGAATTAACGGCAGGACCAAACGTCTGGAACTGGTAGACATTTTAAGATGTAAGAGAGAATCCGGTCCAAAGCTGATAAAATTCAGTCCTGACGGAAGATTTGCTTATCTGAACTTTGAGCTGAACAATACCATTGAAGTCTATAAGTATGACGGAACCGGAAAAACACCGGTATTTGAAAATATACAGACTATCTCTACTCTGGCGTCTAAAGATGATCAGATCCATGACGCTACTTCAGGCATGTGTTTTTCTCCTGACGGTCATTATCTTTTCTGCTCTACTGCAGGGGAAGATACAGTAGCAATGTATAAGAGAGATGAGGAGACAGGGCTTCTGGAAACCCAGTTTATCCTCCCTATAAGCGGGAATTATCCCAAAGACCTGGATGTGTTCCCAGATGGAAAACATCTGGCAGTGGTAAACCATGAATCCAATTCTATTACCACCTTTGCCATTGACTATGAGAAAAAACTGCTGGTCATGAAGGGAAAACCTATGAAAGTAGAAACCCCCAACAGTATCATTTTTTCTAAATGTGAATGCGAAGAATAAGAGAGAAAATACTATATAAAGATTAAGAAAAAAGGAAGTGCAAGAATTATGGAAGGCGGGCCTGGTTGTCCTGTGGAAAAGTATGAAATAAAAGAAAAAACAGAATACGTTTCCTGCTGAGGATTCAGGCGCCGGCCCTTTTGCCCTGCCTGAATGGCGCAGGGGCTGAAGGGAGATACCATGATTAGAATTTTTAAGACATTAGATGGAAAAATCCATCAGGTGGAGGAGGCCAGCGAAGGATGCTGGCTGGCACTGACAGATCCTACCGCAACAGAAATTTTTGAGGTTTCCAATCAGTTTCACATTGAGGTGGACGATTTAAGGGCGCCTTTGGATGAAGAAGAACGTTCCCGTATCGAAGTAGAAGATGACTATACCCTGATCATCGTTGACACTCCAATCTTGGAGGAAAGGGGAGAGAAGGACTGGTATGGCACCATCCCTCTGTCTATTATTGTTACAGATGAAGTGATCATTACTGTTTGTCTGGAAGACACTTCGGTCCTGGGCAGATTTATGGACGGAAGAGTGCGGAATTTCTATACCTATATGAAGACCAGATTTATCCTTCAGATTCTTTATAAAAATGCCAGCATGTTTCTTCATTACCTGCGGATCATTGACAAGAAAAGTGAGGAAGTGGAGGAAAAACTTCAGGCGGCTACAAGGAATGAAGAGCTTATTGAACTGTTGGAGCTGGAAAAGTCGCTGGTATACTTCACGACTTCATTGAGGTCCAATGAGATGGTTCTGGAAAGACTTCTCAGAGTAGAACGTATTAAACAGTATCCTGATGATACAGACCTTTTGGAGGATGTTATTATCGAGAATAAACAGGCCATTGAGATGGCAAATATCTACAGCGGCATTTTAAGCAGCATGACCGATGCTTTTGCCTCTATTGTCTCCAATAACCTGAATATAGTGATGAAATTTCTGGCTACGGTTACCATTGTGTTGTCTATACCAACTATGATATTCAGCGCCTATGGCATGAACCTGGACTCTAACGGCATGCCTTTTGCGGGAAATCCTGCAGGATTTGCCATTGTTATCGTTCTGTCTTTGGTCTTAAGCCTGATCGTCGCGTTTATCTTCTCCAAAAAGGATTTATTCTGAAATCTGAAGTTTGCAATATTGAGGAGACAAAATGAATTTTTTAAATAAAATGGAACGAAAGTTTGGAAGATTTGCCATTCATAATCTTACCAAATATATTATCGGCTGTTACATCATCGGCTATATTCTTATGTATATGCAGGCCTTGACAGGGGTAAATCTGATGGGGTATTTATACCTCAGCCCCTATCATATTCTGCATTTTCAGATCTGGCGGCTGGTATCCTGGATATTGATACCACCTTCAAGCTCTAACATTTTGTTTGTGGTGATCATGCTGCTGTTCTATTATTCTTTAGGAAGTTCTCTTGAACGGACCTGGGGGACTTTTCGTTATAACGTATATATCTTAAGCGGAATGTTGTTTACAGTGCTGGGAGCCTTTATCCTTTATTTCGTTATGGGCCCTGCCAGTATGTTTTATGCGCCTGCTTTTTCCACATATTATATTAATCTGTCTATTTTCCTGGCCTTTGCTCTCAGCTACCCGGATATGCAGGTTTTGTTTATGATGATCATACCCATTAAGATAAAATGGCTTGCATGGCTGGATGCTGCCTATATTTTATATGACCTTGTAAGGGGAAACTGGGCTGTTCGGACGGTGATCATTGCTTCACTGCTGAACTTTATCATATTCTTTCTCGCTACCAGGAATTTCAGCAGGATATCGCCAAAGGAGATACATCGCAGGCAGAAGTTTCAGAAAGCTGTCCACCCGAAAATGGCACCAGGGATTACCAAGCATAAATGCGCGGTATGCGGCAGGACAGAAAATGACGGAGATGATCTGGAATTCCGCTTTTGTTCAAAATGCAATGGAAATTATGAATACTGTCAGGACCACCTTTTTACTCATCAGCATATAAAGTGACAGTAACATGTGAAGAAATATTTACATCAAAGAAATAGGAGGAAGAAAAGAGATGAGAAGTACTAAGATTATCTGCACCATGGGACCGAATACAGATAAGAAAACGGTTATGAAATCTTTGGTGAAAAACGGAATGAATGTGGCAAGGTTTAATTTTTCCCATGGAGACCACGAAGAGCAGAGAGAGCGTATGAATCTCCTGAAAAATGTAAGAGAAGAGCTGGATCGTCCGGTAGCAATCCTCCTGGATACCAAAGGCCCGGAAATCCGCACGGGGCTTTTGGAAGGCGGGAAAAAGGTGACTCTTAAGGAAGGCAGTGAATTCATTCTCTATACAGAAGAAATGACCGGAAATGAAACCGGCTGCTGTGTAACTTATCCAGGCCTGGCTAAGGACGTAAAACCGGGAGACAGAATCCTTATTGACGACGGTCTGATTGAACTGAAGGTAAAACAGATCAAGAGCGGAAATATTGTCTGTCACGTGGAAAACGGCGGAGAGCTTGGAGAGCGGAAAGGTGTAAATGTGCCTAATGTAAAGGTAAAACTTCCTGCTGTTACGGAAAAGGATATTGACGATATTTTGTTCGGTATCCAGCAGGACATTGACTTTATTGCAGCCTCTTTTATCCGGAGCGCCAAAGGCGTTAAAGAAATCCGTAAAATTCTTAAGGAAAATCACGCAGAGCATATTTCTATCATTGCCAAAATTGAGAATGCGGAAGGTGTGGAAAATATTGATGAAATCATTGAAGCTTCTGACGGTATCATGGTAGCCAGGGGAGATTTGGGCGTAGAGATCCCGGCTCAGGAAGTACCTCACATCCAGAAGATGATCATAAAGAAATGCAATGAGCGTTATGTGCCGGTTATCACAGCTACACAGATGCTGGATTCTATGATCCGTAATCCACGTCCTACAAGAGCAGAAGTAGCAGATGTGGCAAATGCTATTTATGACGGTACAGATGCAGTTATGCTTTCCGGAGAGACTGCAGCAGGCAAATATCCCATTGAAGCTTTGAAGATGATGAATGAGATTGCTGAGAATACAGAGCAGTATGTGGACTATGAAAAATATATTCACCACAGGACCATGTATGAGCAGAGCAAAATTTCTTCCGCTATTGGTATTGCCTCTGTGCGTACTGCCAGAAATATCGGCGCCGCATGTATCGTGACTCCTACTATGTCCGGCAAGACGGCCAGACTGATTTCTAATTTCCGTCCTTCCATGCCAATCTATGCAGTAACTCCTAATGAGATGGTGCAGCATAAGATGCAGTTATACTGGGGAGTTATTCCGCTGAAAGGTTATATTAAAGATACTACAGAGAATATTATTGTAAACGCTATGGAAACGATTAAAAGAAAACGTTTGGTGAGAAAGGGGCAGACGGTAGTTATTACTGCAGGTGACCCTGCAACGAATAATACCAAGGCAGAAGGAAGAGTCACCAATATGCTTCATGTTTTGGAAGTAGTTTAATCGAAGACCAAGATGCAGGTATTAGGGTCTTTGACCTTTGCGACAGTTGCCGAATGGACATGCTCTCATGTCCGCCAGGCTTGCTGCCAGCAGGAATCAGAGGGGAGAGCCGCTGTACAGCTCGGGAGTTGATGCTCCGGTACAGCGGCTTTTTCGATTTTCCGGGGAGCAGTACGGGAAGAAATGAGGCTGCAGGAAATGAAATGGAGAGTAAATATGAACAGAAGAGAGATACTGGGCGTTGTCTTTGATATGGACGGGCTGATGTTTGATTCAGAAAGAATTGTGCAGTACTCCTGGAATATTGCAGGAGAGAGGATGGGCTATGGACCTTTGGGAGATCATATCTATCATACGTTAGGACTTAACAGAAAGACCAGAGAGGAATACTTTAAGAATAAATATGGGAGAAATTTTCCCTTTGAGAGATTTCAGGAATTGTACAGAAGTGTCTTTCAGGAATATGTACGGGCCAATGGACTTCCTACAAAAAAGGGTCTCCATGAGCTGCTGGATTTTCTTAGGAAAGAGCAGATCCCTATGGCAGTGGCCACCTCTTCCAGCCAGGAACACGCAGTCGGCAATCTGGAGAAAGAGGGAATCAGGGAATATTTTCAGACAGTGATCGCAGGAAATATGGTTTCCAGGGCAAAGCCGGACCCGGAGATATATTTAAAAGCCTGCCGGGGCCTGAAGCTGCCTCCATCTAAAGTTCTGGCCCTGGAGGATTCTTACAATGGACTCCGCTCTGCCCACCAGGCGGGAATGATCACGGTAATGGTGCCGGATCTTTTGAGAGACTTTGCTTGTGTAGACGATATTTTGGATGGAAAAATGGAGTCTTTGCTGGAAGTTCGGAACTGGATTGCGTCAATGCGTTAAAAAGTTAATAAAGAATTGCAGGAATGACTTGAAAATCTAAGGATATTTCCGTATAATGAATTCTGGATTTTATCAGGCGGAGAAGCCTTTTGCTGAGATACAGATTAAATAGAAAAAGGAGAACAAACATGGAGAAGAAGCCATTTGTGACAAAAGAACAGTTAGATGAAATTGTGAAAGAGTTTCCTACGCCTTTTCACCTTTACGATGAAAAAGGCATAAGAGAAAATGCCAGGGCTATGAAGGAGGCTTTTTCCTGGAATAAAGGTTTTAAAGAATACTTTGCTGTTAAAGCAACGCCCAATCCTTTCCTGATCCAGATTCTTCGGGAGTATGGATTCGGATGTGACTGCTCCTCTTATACAGAATTGATGCTGTCCAAGGCCATAGGCTGCACAGGAGAAGACATTATGTTTTCTTCCAACGATACCCCGGCAGAAGAATTCCGGTACGCCTATGAGATGGGAGCGACGATCAATCTGGACGATATTACCCACATTCCTTTCCTGGAAGAAGCCATCGGAACTATTCCAAAGAGAATCAGCTGCCGTTTTAATCCAGGTGGAATCTTTGAGATCAGCAATGGCATCATGGACAATCCGGGAGATGCCAAGTACGGAATGACCGAGGAACAGCTTTTTGAGGCTTTCCGTATCCTGAAAGCAAAGGGAGCAGAGGAGTTCGGCATCCATGCTTTCCTGGCCAGCAATACTGTGACTAACGAGTATTACCCTATGCTGGCAAAACAGCTTTTTGAACTGGCAGTAAAGCTTCAGAAAGAGACTGGCGCCAAGGTATGCTTTATCAATCTTTCCGGTGGTGTGGGAATTCCCTACCGTCCTGACCAGGAACCAAATGACATCCGGGCTATTGGCGAAGGCGTCCGGAAAGTTTACGAGGAAGTTCTGGTTCCTGCAGGTATGGGTAACGTGGCTATCTACACAGAACTGGGCCGTTTTATGATGGGACCTTACGGCTGCCTGGTAACAAAAGCAATCCATGAAAAACATATCTATAAAGAATATATTGGAGTAGACGCCTGTGCGGTAAACCTTATGCGTCCGGCTATGTACGGAGCTTACCATCATATCACAGTTATGGGCAAGGAAGACCAGCCTTGTGACCATAAATATGATATTACCGGTTCCCTCTGTGAAAACAATGATAAATTCGCAGTGGACAGAATGCTGCCGAAAATTGATATGGGAGACCTTCTGGTGATCCATGATACAGGGGCTCATGGCTTTGCTATGGGGTATAACTACAATGGCAAATTAAAATCCGCAGAAATCCTGCTGAAAGAGGACGGAACTGCTCAGCTTATCAGAAGAGCGGAGACCCCAAAGGATTACTTTGCCACCTTTGACTGCTTTGATATCTATAAGGAACTGGACTGTAATAAGTAAGAACAGAGAAGAGGACAGTTCTATAGCTGAACTGTTAGGGATTACAGGAGAATTGCAGAAAACACTTGCAATTCTTCTGAATTTGTGATATTCTAACTATCGGTTCAGCAAAAGATGCCGGCGTGTCGGAATGGCAGACGAGGCAGACTCAAAATCTGTTGTGGGCAACCACGTGCGGGTTCAAGTCCCGCTGCCGGCAGTAAATAATAGGAGCCTTCTTACAAATCCTATAAATCAACTATAAGATTTGTAAGAAGGCTTTTATAATAAAAAATAGCATGTGATGCATTTAAAAAGATATTAGAAAGTGGATACGCTAGACTGATAAAAAATAACATAGGATGTATTGATTAAATATAATGGTTTGTAAGAACTTAATCATATCAAGATAATAGAATGTAGAAACAATAAAATGCTTGACAAATAGAGAAAATAAATATATGATTATCTTAAACAGTACAAATTATACCATAAGTCCTAGGAGGTGAAGGCCAGACCTATTGCCATGCTCATTCTAACAGCTTAAGTAACAAGATGGATAATTCCTTACTGGCTGTAAGGGGTATTAACCATAAATATATTGTAGTAGGGAGGTGAAATATTTGCTCGTATATTCTATCAGACTAAAAATATTTTTTCTTTGTAATGTGCCGCTAAATAAAATTCAGACGAAAATTACTTACTTTTTAGACAAAGGATTCGCAGATGACGCAATGCTCCTGGAAAGACATGAAGAAAATACATTCAAAAGTTATGTATTTGATTTTCCTTATTCCAGTGAACCAGATAAGATTTATCGCAAAGGAAAGATTTATACACTGACTGTCCGGACTATAGATCCAATCATGGCCAGATATTTTTCTGAAGTCTGCGTGAACACTTATACAAATGAAATCAAAGGATTGACTGCAGAAATGCGGATTCTTCCAAAGAAATTTATTCAGACATTGTATACTTTGACACCGGTAATCCTAAAGGACGAAAAAGGATACTGGAGAAAACATATGGACCTTTCAGAGTTTGAAGAACGGTTGAAAGTAAATCTGATCAAAAAATGGAATCATTTTACAGGTGAAAAGCTTAATGAGGATTTTCAATTCTATACTATGCTGGAATTTTTAAACCAAGGCCCTATTGTTATGGAATATAAAAATGTGAAGCTTCTGGGAGATAAAGTACGATTGCAGATCGCAGACAATGATAGTGCGCAGAAACTGGCCTATATGAGTCTTGGGACAGGATTGCTGGAGATGAACAGTCGGGGAGCAGGATTCGTCAATTATCGCTGGTTGTAGGAGGGACTATATGCTGAAAGAGTGTTTGGAAGTATTTGAAGATATGCTGGAAAAATCCCAGGGGCAACTGGTGCTGGATACTTATATTCCGGCAGACGGAACTTATCTTATCGTTGATGATGCCGGGAATATTATAGCTAATACAGCTATCGCAAAGGACAAGAAAACAAAAGCAGTAGACAAAAGCAGCAGATATTTTCCGGATATATGTTTTTATGACTATCAGAGCCAACTGATCTCTATGAATAAACCGGTGGATCCCAAAAAAATCATTCATTCCAACAGTTATCTCTCCTTTTTTGTGAAAAAGGAAAGCATAGTATCAGGGAAGCTTACGGAGGAAATTATTGACAGTTATTACGATATCCTGAAAAATCCTGTGGAGAAAAAATACAAGAAGTCAAAAGAGGCTTCTAAAATCTATGAGCTCTTTGAAAAGACTGAAGGGAAAGTGGACCAGGAAGCGGCAGAGCGCAACAGACAGTGGATAAAAGAACATATTTTTCATCTGGAAAATGTGGACTTTGGAAAGAAAGATTATTTAAAGATCTTTTTTCAGGCTGACAGGTCTTTGTATGAGAGAGAAAGCCGAAGGTATATTCTTCCCAATATTTATAATAATAATAAGTTTAATGTAGAGATTGAAGGAAAGGTGTACGGAATGCCGGATAATAATCTTGGAATGAATGCGAAAAAGCCTTTTCTTTCCATGAAATCCAGAAAATGCGGAACACCTTATCTTGTGGATGGAGATACGGCGATCCTTCAGAAAACATTTTTTGACTATCTTATGAATCTGGTCTCAGGAGGAAAATACCACATATATGTGGATACGGAGAAGAAAAAAATCTACGGCTGTGCAAATGGTGAAGCGCCTGAAGAAGTAGCGTCAGGGTATTATTTCTGTATAAGAAAAGGAAAAACAGAAGCGGAGATTTACGGGGAAGACAATATACCCGGATATAAAAGAAAGCTGGATCCACCTTTTACTTTTCGAAATATTCTGGGAGTCCGCCATGAAAAACACCCGGAGTATGAAATATATGGGAAATATTATGATAGAGTTCAGGCAGGCGGCCTTATTGACCAGGTGCTGTTTTCAAATTTTCTTGGGAATAATTACAGCATGGAGCCGGGAGAAATCAATATAAAAGACGAGATCATGAGACAGAATGTACTTTTTTCAAAGGATGCAATATTTGACTGGATATATAAAGGGAGAGAAAAAGGAACTGACCGAATTTTACAGAAGACGGCTCTTGCCATGATAAAATGCAGTGCGATAAAAGATTATCGGGAGAGGATTTTCTGGCAGTTTAATCTGAAATGGTCATTTCAAGAGTATTTTTCAAAGGAGAAAGGAGAAGACATGGGCGAAATAATTACCGGGATAAGAGAAAAAGTAGAGCGAAAAGTTTTTTCTGACGGGGTGATTCCAGTGGAAAGCGACAGGGAATACTATTATTGTGTGGGACAGTTAGCTGGTTACCTGATTTCTCTCAGTAAGGCCAAGGATAAAAACCAGTCACTGATCAATCCAATCATTAACGGAAAAACAGATGAAGGAATAAAACGTCATCTATTACATCTATATAAGAAATACAACTATACAATTTCAGATGGTTACAAAAGAGTAAAAAATCTTCTGGCTATGGTGGAAGGTTATAAACCTGAGACAGATCCAGACCAGGAAATGATCATTCTGGGTTACGCCTGTGATAATGTGATATACAAAAAGGAGGGAAAATAAATGGAAAAAAGAGTATATGGGGTTATCGGTATTTCTTCAATCATGGCAAACTGGAATGCGGATTTTTCAGGCTTTCCCAAGACTACAAGTGACGGAGAGACTTTTGGCAGCGATAAAGCCTTGAAGTATCCTATGAAAAAAATGTGGGAGAACGAAGGAAAAAAGGTGCTGTATATAAAGTCTATGCGCCTATCCAAAGACGGAGCTTCTCTGATCCCCAGAACGTTAAAAGAAAGATATGAAATGCTTTTCCAGGTAGAGAATCTGGCAGATTGTAAGGAGGTAAAAGAAATTTTGCACAATCTTATGTCTGCAGTTGATGTAAAGAATTTTGGCGCGACCTTTGCTGAATCCAATAATAATATTTCTATTACAGGTGCAGTGCAGATCGGTCAGGGATTTAATAAGTATGAAGGAACAAATCCTGAAGAACAGCAGATCTTATCCCCATTCCGTGACGCAAAGGACGACAAGGAAGAGGCGTTGAATTCTACTTTGGGGACAAAGATTGTTAGTAATGAGGCCCACTATTTCTATCCTTTTGTCATCAATCCGGCAGCTTATAGAGAACTTACGGAACTGGGTGTAACAGAAGGTTATACAGAGGAAGACTACGAAAATTTCCGGAAAGCAGCTCTGGTTTCAGCTACTTCTTTTGCTACAAACGCTAAAGAAGGCTGTGAAAACGAATTTGCTCTTTTTGTAGAAACAGACAGTAATATTTATCTGCCTAATCTGTCAGAATACATAATTTTCGAAAAGGCTCAGGGGAAAAATGTGATCAGACTGGAATGCGGAGAATTCCTGGAAGAATTTGGAGATGGCATTCAAAAGATTGATGCCTATTACAACCCTTATACTACAGTTCTGGAGGGAGTTACGGATCAGATGAATCTTTATGACATCCGCACACAAAAAGAGGTTGGGTAAATGGAAATATTAAAATTTACACTGAGCGGGAAAAACGCATGTTTCAGAAAGCCGGAAAGGAATGCTTACGGTTATTTTACTTATGGAAATATTCATAAAATAGCATTGCTGGGACTCTTTGGCGCTATCCTTGGCTATGGTGGCTATTCTCAAACCAGGGATTTTATGAAAAAAGGAAGAAAATCACAAGGGATTATTCAGAGCTATCCGGAATTTTATGAGCGTTTGAAGGAAGTGAAGGTTTCTATTCTTCCTTCTGAAAATTTTCCAAAAGGTTTTATTCCTAAAAAGATCCAGAGTTTTAATAATTCTGTAGGATATGCCTCTCAAGAGCAGGGCGGAAATCTGATCGTAAAAGAACAGTGGTTGGAAAATCCCTGTTGGGATATCTGTGTTCTTATTGATTCTGAGGAGACAGAAAAGATAAAGAAAGCCATTTGCAGCAGAAGCTGTGTATATTATCCCTATCTGGGGAAAAACGATCATCCGGCAGATATAAAGAAGGTAATTGTAGAACCGGCAATCACTCAGGAATTCCATATGGGACGTATTAACTGCCTGGGTCCTAAAGACGAGCTGTTTTTTGCTGACCTGGACGAAGATGATCTGGAAGATTTAGACGCATTTGGAAGCTTTAAATATGAAGAGGCCCTTCCCTTTGCATTGGACGGTTGGACTAATCATTATATTCTTAGGGATTTTCTGTATACAGATGAGTTTGTGGAGGTAAAAGGAACCTCAGTCTATGGTCTATCAGATGGGAGAAAAATCGTGTTTTATTAGGTTCTTTATGAGGAAAGCAGATGAAGGAAACAGATAAATTTATTTTATATCATGGTTCAAAAAATGGAATTAAGGGAGAAATCCAGCCTTCAAGCAGAAAACACTGTGACTTTGGATCAGGTTTTTATATGGGTACGGAACCGGAGCAGCCTCTTACACTGATCTGCAACTTCCCTCAAGCCTGTCTATATAAACTGGAATTGGAAGTCAGAGGTCTGAAGATTCTGGATATCCAGGTCAGCATCGACTGGGCCCTTCTGATTGCCTATAACCGGGGAAAGATGGACAGGATAAAAGGATCAACCATGTATCAGAAATATCAGCATATGATGGAAGGATATGACCTGGTTGCAGGATATATTGCAAATGACCGAATGTTTGTAGTATTGGACAGATTCTTTAGAGGCGAGATCACAGATAAAGCCTTGATCGCAAGTCTTTCTGCCTTGCAGTTGGGAAAGCAGTATGTGGCAGTTACGAAAAGAGCCTGCGGAAATATAAGAATCCTGGAGGAAAGAAGGCTCCAGGAAGAGGAAAGAAAAGAACTGATCGCGAAAAGTGAAAAGAACCGGGAAATAGGAATTGCGAAAGCGGAGGAGATTTGCCGGAAATACCGAAGAGAAGGAAGATTTTTCGATGAGATAATCGGAGAGGAAAGCTGGTCATGAAAAAAGAACTTTCAACATTTGAACTGCAGCTATGCGATATTCAGGGAAGATTGTTTGAGCTGGCCTTGAAAAATAATATAAAATATCCGGATTTTGCAGAGAAATATATGAATAGTCAAACAGCAGCATTTATGGATTATCCTTATGACAGGATGCAGTGGGCTGGAGAAGAATATGTTCTGGAGAATCTGATGGAGGAAGTAACCTTAGAAAAAAGTTCCGGAGATAATTATTCCAGAGAAGAGGTATACTGGATGGGGTATGTGTATCGGTATTGGCATTTTTATACCGGTGAGAGCAGCAGGCAGATTTACTCCCAGGCAGACGGGTCTCTGATGAGGAGCTGTTATCTGGGATTTCACACTTTAGATGTGGCTATGGCAGTTGAAGACCTGAAAGAGATATACCGTCAGAAGCAGGAAAATAAGAATAGTTAGTTATACGAAAAGGAAGGAGACCCGAAGAAATCATATTCAGGTCTCCTTTGCCTTTAAATGGAGAAAAAGAAATGGAAAATGGGCGGGCAGAAAAACTGATAAAAACACCGGAGAATTACTATGCACATTTAAGAGAATCTGAAGGGAAAGTTTTAAGAGAGACGCTGTGGGAGCATACAAGACTGACACACAAATATTTTATGCAGTTATGGGAAGAAAAAAAGGCAGATAAAATGCTAGAAAGCTTCCAGAAGCAATTGGCGGGAAATTTTTCTCAAGAGGGAAGAGCTTTCTGGAAAAAGATGATATTTGATATTCCGGTTTACCACGATATGGGAAAAATAAATCCAGCTTTTCAGAATACTCATATGCGGAATGACCAGATAAAAAGTGCAAAAGAATTAACAGATATCATAGGAAATAAGCATTCTCTTCTTTCAGCAGTACTGTATCTGGAGCATTATATAAAACAGTTAAAAAACGAAGTAAAGGACAAGGAAGAAAAGAGCCTGTTAAGAATTTTTATACTGCTTCATTCCTATGTGATTTCCAGGCATCATGGAGACTTGCACAGATTTCAGGATTATTTGGAGGTACTGAATGAAGAAAAGGGCAGTGATATCATAGAAGTACTGAATCGTGGAACAGATATCGGCTGGCGAGAGGAGTTTACCCTATCTGCAGGGAGAATAAAAAAGCAAATAGAAAGCTTTGATAAGTATACCGCTGCTTTGAAAAAAGAAGAAAGTATTGGAATCTATGCTTATGTACGAGTTTTATATTCTATGCTGGTGGCAGCAGATTATTATGCGACTTCCCAATTTATGACAGGAGCAGAGATATATGGATCCGGGGACATAGGGGAGTGGGATGAATGGATTGAGATTTATGAAAAGACAGATCTGCTGAAAAAGATAAGGAATATGCAGAAAGAGAAATACCCTCATAGAGAAACTGAACTGAAAAATGAGAGGGATATCAATGTCCTTCGCACAGAAATGTTCTGCGATGCAGAAGAAGTTTTGAAAAAACATAAGAAAGATACGCTTTTTTATCTGGAAGCACCCACAGGAAGCGGCAAAAGTAATACAGCACTGAATCTAAGCCTGCAGCTTATGAAAGAAGATTCCAGCCTTTGCAAAATTTTTTATATCTATCCGTTTAATACACTTGTAGAGCAGAATCTGGAGAGCCTTCAAAAAATATACGGACAGAATCCGGAGGTGTTTGAGAGCATTGCCGTTATTAATTCCATGACGCCTATTAAGATGATTAGACAGGCAAAAGCAAAAGAAGAAGAAACGGAACAGACCATGTATTACCAAAAAGCTCTGCTGGACCGTCAGTTTTTGAATTATCCAATGATTCTGTCTACCCATGTGAGCTTATTTGACATTATGTTTGGAGATAAAAAAGAATCGGCATTTGGCTTTCATCAACTTATAAACAGTGTGATCATATTAGATGAAATACAAAGCTATAATAATCAGCTCTGGGGTGAGATTAGCTATTTCCTGAAAGAGTTTGCATATTTGTTGAACATTAAGATTATCATTATGTCTGCAACTCTTCCAGACTTTGATAAGCTGACAGACCATATATATCCTGCTGTCAGGCTGATGGTAAAACGAGAAAAGTATTTTCAACATTCATGTTTTCGCAATCGGGTGAGAATATCTTATGAATTAATGGGCAGCGAAAATATCGAGGAGGATCTGGTAAAACATATAAGCCGACATGCTGCCAAAGGGAAAAAGATATTAGTTGAATTTATAAAAAAGAGTTCTGCCTATAAATTTTTTAAAAGACTTTTGGAAGATGAAAGGATCCTATGCGATGTGGAATATATGTCTGGTGATGACAGTATTATTGAGCGGAGCAGGATACTGGGAAAAATAGAAAGGGCAGACAAAGGGATAATTCTGGTAGCTACCCAGGTGATTGAAGCTGGTGTAGATATTGATATGGATATCGGATATAAAAATATATCCAAGCTGGACAGCGAAGAGCAGTTTATGGGGCGGATCAATCGTTCATGCAAGAAAGATGGGGAGGTATACTTTTTTAAGTTGGATGATGGAAGCAAAATTTACAGGGGAGATATCCGTATCGACAAAGACTTGACACTGGAAAATGATAAGGTGAAAGAATTACTGATAAATAAAGACTTTGATGCCTACTATAATGAGGTTATGGGAATCTTAAAACGAAATTTCAATGATAATACGGGAGAGGCGGGACTGGATGATTTTTTCAGAACTAAAACCGGTAGACTGGACTGGCCGAAAGTTAAAGAAAGAATGGAATTGATTCCGGAAGATCATTGGAGTATGCAGGTCTTCCTGGCACATATTTTAGAGGACTCTGAGGGGCGAGAAATTGATGGAAGAAAGATATGGAATGCCTATAAAGAACTGCTTCAGGATTATACTATGCCTTTTTCCGAAAAAAAGGTTAAATTATCGGAGGTAACAAGCAAAATGAATTACTTTATATATCAGATTAAGAGGAATGACGATTTGATATATAACGATAAAGTGGGAGAAATCTTTTATATCGAAGAAGGTGAGAAGTTCTTTGATGGAGGAAAGCTCAACAGGGAAAAAATACAGGGCGAAGTAGGAGACTTTGTGGAATTTATCTAGGAAGAAGGCGGGAGCATGAAGGTAAATGGTACGTTAGTGAATTACTATTTTCACTGCAGACGTCAGTGCTACCTTTTTGGAAACAGACTGAATATGGAAGATAACAGTGAAGAAGTAAAAATAGGAAAAGCCATCCATGAGGAAAGAAATAACAGGGAGAATACAGAACTGGCTATTGAGAATATAAGACTGGATAAATTAACGGGGGAATATCTCACAGAACTAAAAAAATCTGATGCGGACCCTGTGGCGGCAAAATGGCAGCTCCTTTATTATTTAAAAGTTTTGAAAGAAAAAGGGATAGAGAGAAAAGGAAAGTTAGAGTTTGCAGAAAAGAACAAAACAGGAAAAAAGACTGTACTTTTAGAATTGACAGAAGATGAAGAAAAGGAGCTGCTCGGCTATATATCTGAAATAGAAGATTTGCTGGAACAAGATAGGATACCACCTGTCTTGAATAGTGGAAGTTGTAAAAAGTGTGCTTATTATGAATATTGTTATATTTAAAAGACTGGTACAGCGAAAAATAAGCTTCTGATAAGTGGATAATCAGATGAGACCATGTGTTAGTATTTAGGATTCATTTTAATGGATTGGCAGAACTGCAGAAATGAGATATACGAGATAATTGGAGAAGGAGGTGCAGAGATGGGCAGTACACGGTATATTTCGTCTATGGGAGAACTGACACGGAAGGATAATTCGTTATGTTTTCGGAAAGATGGAAAGAATGTTTATATTCCTATTGAAAATACAAAGGAAATTTACTGTCTTAATGAGGTCAGTATAAACAGCAAACTTTTGGATTTCCTGGGACAGAATCATGTAGTGGTGCATTTTTTTAATTACTATGGAGGATACAGTGGAACCTTTTATCCGAAAGACCAGTATATGAGCGGAAAACTGTTAGTAAAACAGGTGGAAAAATTTCAGCAGGACAGAATGACCATTGCGAGAGCAATTGTAAAAGGAATCGGGATGAATATATACGAAGTACTTTATCACTACTATAAGCACAACAAAAAAGAAGTAAAAGAAACTACTGACTGGATAAGAAAAGAATTCTATCCTGGGGTAGAATCTGCTGAAAATGTAAAAAGTCTTATGTCTTTAGAAGGAGAAGCATGGATGCGGTTTTATCATGATTTCCGATATTTTCTGCCGGAAGACTTTGTGATCGGCAAGAGAGTAAAACGCCCTCCTGACAATCCAATCAATGCATTGATTTCTTTTGGCAATACGCTTTTGTACACAAAAACGATTTCTGCGATTTACCGTACTCATTTAGACCAGCGTATCAGTTACCTTCATGAGCCCTCTGAGGGAAGATTTTCCCTGAGTCTGGATATGAGTGAAGTATTTAAGCCGGTGATCGTTTATCGGACAATATTTGATCTGGTAAATAACAGAAAAATCCAGGTTGGAAAACATTTTGAAAGGAAAGTAAATTATTGCCTTTTGAATGAAGAGGGAAGGAAAATTTTTATCGAAGCCTTTGAAGGACGCCTGGAATCTGTTTTCCAGCATCCTAGGTTGAAAAGGAAAGTTTCTTATCGTACTGCTCTGAAATTAGACTGCTATAAACTTATAAAATATATTATCGCCTTCGCCGCCGCAATCCCTTCCGCCTGACGCTGGACTGCTATAAACTTATAAAATATATTATGGAAGATAAGGAATTTATACCATACAGCTTGAAAGATAACTGTTGAGAAGGGAGGCAAGACATGCCAAAGAAAATAAATTATAATTATGCCTTTGTATTTTATGATGTAGGAGAAAAAAGGGTACAGAAGGTTTTTAAAGTATGTAAAAAATATCTTTCCCATTTTCAAAAATCCGTATTTCGAGGCGAAATGTCACCTTCTAAATTAATCCGACTGAAGACAGATTTAAATAAGGTCTTGAATAAAGAGGAGGATTTTGTGTGTATCATAAAGTTGATGAACGATAGTGTATTTGGAGAAGAAGTCCTGGGGAACGGAGGAGAAGAGAATGGAGAGACTCTTATTCTATAATTTTACCAGGCGGAAAAAATAGGAAAACCTCAAAAAGCCAGTAAATATAAGGCGGATAACAATTTTTAGTGTGAAAATTGAAATAATGGATTGAGGGTGGTAAAATATAGAAGAAAGCTTGAAAATAAAGGGGTTAGAGAAATATTGCAGATGAAAAATGGCTTGAATGCGTTGGATAAAGAATAACATGAGATGTATTTAAATATTCCAAAACACCCGGCTTGTCTTATAGCCTGATTGGATAAAGAATAACATGAGATGTATTTAAATTATGATGGATGACGGCATGGACGAGTACGATATGATAAAGAATAACATGAGATGTATTTAAATTGCCTTGATGACGAAACCGATGTATGAACGCCTAGATAAAGAATAACATGAGATGTATTTAAATTAACTTCCACCTTTCCCCGGCTCCTGCCGGAATTGAGATAAAGAATAACATGAGATGTATTTAAATGTTTGTGCGTGAAGGGCTTTTATTTCCAGAAAACGAGATAAAGAATAACATGAGATGTATTTAAATTAACGAAATGATGCTGAATGGATTGAGCATCGGTCGGATAAAGAATAACATGAGATGTATTTAAATGACGAATAACATTATCAATGCGCTTCGTCCGACACCGATAAAGAATAACATGAGATGTATTTAAATCCGTTCTGGCAGAGGACGTTCCGCAGGGTACACCCCAGATAAAGAATAACATGAGATGTATTTAAATCAAGAAAGTATCGAGAAGCTTTTTCTTCTACCCATGATAAAGAATAACATGAGATGTATTTAAATGCCTACAGTTCGTGTTTCTGCCCGGATTGCAGAGTCGATAAAGAATAACATGAGATGTATTTAAATAATATATCCCCAGATACAAAAGGATATTTACAAGGATAAAGAATAACATGAGATGTATTTAAATGTCTGATAATTAAGCTGATTACCGTATGGAATGAGATAAAGAATAACATGAGATGTATTTAAATATATTCCAGGCGGAATTATTTGCGGATCGTTCTGCGATAAAGAATAACATGAGATGTATTTAAATCCCGCAGGATTTCCCGGCAAAAGCCGGATATTTTGATAAAGAATAACATGAGATGTATTTAAATGAGTGGGATAGAATGGCTTATACTGATGTATCTAGATAAAGAATAACATGAGATGTATTTAAATGAAATTTTGTTGCTACTGTTGAGTGGGACGATCTTGATAAAGAATAACATGAGATGTATTTAAATATATATTTTTGTATAGTTGCTGATGACACTTCTCCGATAAAGAATAACATGAGATGTATTTAAATATGGTTACATTGCCATTTGACAAATCCACAGCGTATGCGATAAAGAATAACATGAGATGTATTTAAATCCAGCCATTCCTGTGATGTTCCATCTATGAGATTTAGATAAAGAATAACATGAGATGTATTTAAATGACGATAGAGCAGAGGATCAGCAACCTCCGAGCGGATAAAGAATAACATGAGATGTATTTAAATTATTGGTTGATATGCCGGATTGCTTCCATGGCATCGATAAAGAATAACATGAGATGTATTTAAATTTACCGGCTGTTTTTCCAGCCATTTTCCCAACTTGGATAAAGAATAACATGAGATGTATTTAAATACCTGTCGGAATTTCCGATAAGTTCACTGGCTCTGATAAAGAATAACATGAGATGTATTTAAATTCCATGTAAATCAGGCAGTGCCGGACAAGATTTAGATAAAGAATAACATGAGATGTATTTAAATTATGTTTGCTGTCCTCTACTTCCGCAGATTTTCGGATAAAGAATAACATGAGATGTATTTAAATCTCATACCCTCGATTGCAACGGGCTTTGGAGATCGATAAAGAATAACATGAGATGTATTTAAATGCCATTCTTTCTGCTCTTCTGGAAGATACCCTGTCCGATAAAGAATAACATGAGATGTATTTAAATAATGCACACGAATATGTTTTATCTTTTTCCTTTACGATAAAGAATAACATGAGATGTATTTAAATGTTTTACACAACTACATATTACGGCGATACCGTGCCGATAAAGAATAACATGAGATGTATTTAAATTCCATCGTGAAATGGAGATACAGTAGGTTCTTCTTGATAAAGAATAACATGAGATGTATTTAAATTCCGGAAGTGTGGCAGATTTTTGGATTGGTGATGAGATAAAGAATAACATGAGATGTATTTAAATATGCTCACAAAATGATGGCTATCGTAATTGTTGTCGATAAAGAATAACATGAGATGTATTTAAATTACATATGAGGTTGGAGATGTGCGGACACACCCGGATAAAGAATAACATGAGATGTATTTAAATCATCAAGCCATATGGGCGCAAGGCCGACACATCAGCGATAAAGAATAACATGAGATGTATTTAAATTGGTTGCATGCTGCCTGGAATCCTTTGATAACTCGATAAAGAATAACATGAGATGTATTTAAATTCTGCATAAGCATGGATCGTTGTCTGTCCACGATCAGATAAAGAATAACATGAGATGTATTTAAATTTGGCTTCTGGTGATCCAGAATTTACAGAAGGTAGATAAAGAATAACATGAGATGTATTTAAATCAAAACGATGATTTAAACTTACGAGAGTGGATGTGGATAAAGAATAACATGAGATGTATTTAAATTGATGGAGAAAGTAATAGGAGGCAGGAAAAGTGGGAAGATAAAGAATAACATGAGATGTATTTAAATGCAAGAACCTTTAATTTATCCGCCCCTAAGATTTTGATAAAGAATAACATGAGATGTATTTAAATGATGTTACTACTTTTTCTGGACGGCATATCGAAAATGATAAAGAATAACATGAGATGTATTTAAATTGGTAATAATATCGAAGCTCCTGAGAGCCTTATACGGATAAAGAATAACATGAGATGTATTTAAATATCAATATAGCAAACGATATTAGCATAATTCTCCGATAAAGAATAACATGAGATGTATTTAAATGGTAGAAGTTCGGCTCTGTCAATGCCATACTGTAGATAAAGAATAACATGAGATGTATTTAAATATTTGTGAATAGTGGAGACCCTAACACCAGCGATGGATAAAGAATAACATGAGATGTATTTAAATGCGCCAGGGATATAACCATAGGTGATCCGTCTTCTGATAAAGAATAACATGAGATGTATTTAAATTATATTGCTCCAGTAACCTGGCTAAAATCACACCGATAAAGAATAACATGAGATGTATTTAAATGCCGATAAAAGGCCGGCTAATAAAAAATTTATACGCGATAAAGAATAACATGAGATGTATTTAAATTCTTTTCCACCTACTTTCCCATGTAGTAGCCCGTGATAAAGAATAACATGAGATGTATTTAAATGGGATCATTTCCTTATTTTCTCAGCTCCCGGGAAGATAAAGAATAACATGAGATGTATTTAAATCAATTTTCCCTTTTTCGCAAGTAAGTACCACAGATCGATAAAGAATAACATGAGATGTATTTAAATGCCAGGTATCAAAAATCCGTGGTAGCTCAATCAAAGATAAAGAATAACATGAGATGTATTTAAATCACATTCCCTCCACGGCACAAGCCCAAGTTCCGGGGATAAAGAATAACATGAGATGTATTTAAATTCCAACTGGAAGAATCCCTGTGAAAAGCCGCATTTCGATAAAGAATAACATGAGATGTATTTAAATTTATTGTTGCCACCATATCCAACAGATACATAACATGATAAAGAATAACATGAGATGTATTTAAATCGCTACCGTTCCGTCTTCTGCTGTCGCATCCTCAGATAAAGAATAACATGAGATGTATTTAAATTCTAACTCATATATATCTCCTTTGCTTACGCAAACGATAAAGAATAACATGAGATGTATTTAAATTGTTCTGAGGTGTAGGATTCCATTCTCCTCCAATGCGATAAAGAATAACATGAGATGTATTTAAATTTGTGGATAAGTACCAGACCGCAATTCGGACATGTGATAAAGAATAACATGAGATGTATTTAAATAGTCCAAAATCTGCTTCATGTGTTAATCTCTCCATCGATAAAGAATAACATGAGATGTATTTAAATCTGTCTACCATCATCGAGGACAGCATGTCATAGACCGATAAAGAATAACATGAGATGTATTTAAATTCTGATAGAGAATGGAAGCTGGGAAAAGGCATACAGATAAAGAATAACATGAGATGTATTTAAATGCCTATATAGAAGAGCGGCAGAAACAGATCGAGGATGATAAAGAATAACATGAGATGTATTTAAATATGGTGAACAGGTAACTGTAGGAGAAAATGGAGCTTTGATAAAGAATAACATGAGATGTATTTAAATTAGGTTTACGGGTAACAATCTTATTGGTCCTGCGGATAAAGAATAACATGAGATGTATTTAAATTCCATGTTTTTATCTATGGCATAGAAGCAAGGCTTTGATAAAGAATAACATGAGATGTATTTAAATTATTCCAACAGAAAACCTGGTTGGCAATCTAATAGATAAAGAATAACATGAGATGTATTTAAATCCGGAGAATCCATGCAGAAATTTGGCGGCCCTTCTTGATAAAGAATAACATGAGATGTATTTAAATACGAAGAAACTGCCAGACTGGCAAAGATTCAGAATGATAAAGAATAACATGAGATGTATTTAAATTGGTTTCAGATGGTCCCCAAAAAACTCCGCATGGCAGATAAAGAATAACATGAGATGTATTTAAATGCGATTCTGCTCTGCGCTGTAAAACTGCGTGGATGATAAAGAATAACATGAGATGTATTTAAATGTTGGAAGGAAATTGGCCTGCATTCCGATTAAAAATGATAAAGAATAACATGAGATGTATTTAAATGAAGAAGATGAAACATTCCATTCGTCTCCCTCTCGATAAAGAATAACATGAGATGTATTTAAATACAATATGCGTTCTTTCATAATGCTCTCTAGCTGGATAAAGAATAACATGAGATGTATTTAAATCTTGTAAATCTGTTGATACCATCATTCTCTCCCTGAGATAAAGAATAACATGAGATGTATTTAAATCTAAAGTTCCACGTTCCTCATGATGCAACGCGATGATAAAGAATAACATGAGATGTATTTAAATTCTGGGTGACTAAGTGGGTGAAGGTTCTGGCCGTCGATAAAGAATAACATGAGATGTATTTAAATACCTCATTCCATTGTTAATTCCAATTACAGAAAATCGATAAAGAATAACATGAGATGTATTTAAATACTTTAATCCCATTATTCCAAAAGTCCGAATTGTGATAAAGAATAACATGAGATGTATTTAAATATTATATATATCATTTACTTATGCCAGAGGTGGGGAAGATAAAGAATAACATGAGATGTATTTAAATAATCCTAGGGCATTATATATACGTTGTAGGTCAGAGATAAAGAATAACATGAGATGTATTTAAATATTTACAATTCAAAAATTAGAGAAATCACACATGATTGATAAAGAATAACATGAGATGTATTTAAATAGGCCAGATGGTTTTCTAAGATAGATACGATATTCGATAAAGAATAACATGAGATGTATTTAAATCGTTGGACAAGTAAAATGTTCCCAAAATATCAGCTACGATAAAGAATAACATGAGATGTATTTAAATGAGTATGAAGATTACATAAGCTGCAGAAAGCACAAGATAAAGAATAACATGAGATGTATTTAAATACGTGTAGTTTTACGGTGTCTTTATTTGGTTTAGATAAAGAATAACATGAGATGTATTTAAATTCTTCGGAACAGCCATGCAAGCGGAACAAAAGTTCGCGATAAAGAATAACATGAGATGTATTTAAATGCCGGGGAAAATTAACTAAACAAGCATTTGGAGGAAGATAAAGAATAACATGAGATGTATTTAAATGAAATTAGATTCCAGAATACGAATGGGGCTACTGCAGATAAAGAATAACATGAGATGTATTTAAATGGATATGCGTTTAGTAATGGCCCACGAATTAGGGCAGATAAAGAATAACATGAGATGTATTTAAATTATCGTTATCACACAGGGCCAGGATCACCTGCAAATGATAAAGAATAACATGAGATGTATTTAAATGTCATGAAGCGATATCCAGCTTCTGACGGGTTGATGTGAGGGTTACAGATAAAACTATCGAGATTTTTTACAATCACAACCGGATTGCGTCCCATCTCCGTCTTTATGGCCGCAAAGGGCAATACAGTACGGTTACCGAGCACATGCCGGAGTCCCACCAACAGTGTCTGGAATGGAACGGTGACCGTTTCCGTAACTGGGCGGAGCGGATCGGCTCCAGTACCTATCAGGTAGTAGACGCAATCCTTATCTCTAAGCGTGTAGAACAACAGTCCTACGGCAGCTGTATGGGGCTTTTAAAACTGGCCGACAAATATTCCGTTGACCGTTTGGAAGCCGCCTGCCTGTATATTACAGTGAAAATGTACCCCTGTTCCGGAGGAACGGGGCCGTAAGTCCGGGACTATGATACTGTGAGTCCGGAGCAGGGATACCGCACTTAAGTGATTGCTACTTGCGAGTTTACTCGCTTAATGCAGGATCTAATCCATAATGATCTCTCGGAATCCTGAGTGATCACAGCCAGCAGACGCTGACGTTGAACTTTGAAAAGTAAATATTATCGAAAAAGTGAAAAATAGACATACTGAAATAGAGTTAGCGTAAAATTTTTGTAGGGCACATAGAAAAGGGAACACCAGTTTTGTGTTATTATATTAGTTGACCAAAACCAATATCACAAAGGAAGGTGTTCCCTATGTTTAAGAGTATACAACAGTTTGAAGAGTCTGGCATCAAAAAATTAGAGGAGATCATTGAAAATTTCATGAAAGATCCCAAAGATATGGCATCCTTTGTTTATGGAGTCCGAGATGAGGTGATTGCTTTGGGACTGGATATCATAAAAGAGACCTTAGAAGACTGCAACCAGATGCTCCGTGACAGTGGAAAAAGGAAACAGTCCTGGGAAGTAGTAAGAACAGATAGGAAAACGCTGACAACATGCCTTGGGACCGTTTGTTTTGAAAAGACATTGTTCCGGAATAAACAGACCAGAGAAAGCGCTTATCTGCTGGACCGGATCATGGGGATAGAAAGCCATGAGCGTCTGACAGAAGATGCACAGGCAAAACTGCTGGAGGAGGCGGTTCAGACTTCATACCGGAAAGCAGGGGAAGAGACAAGCCTGACAGACCAGGTGAGTAAACAGACTGTCAAGAATAAACTGCATAACCTGATATTTCCGCAGCAGAGGGAAGAAAAGCCGGAGAAAAAGGCAGTTGAGTTATTGTATATTGATGCAGATGAAGATCATGTACCCCTGCAGTTCAAAGAGAAGAAGGGAGACCTGGAAGTTGGGGAGAACAACTGGAAGAATAACTGTGTCCTGGCGAAGCTGGTGTATGTGTATGAGGAAATTGAGCCGGGATCACCAAAGAGTAAACGGCATAAGCTGGTAAATCCCCATTATTTCAGTGGAGTCTACGATGGAGCAGACAACGCAAAGCTGTGGGATGAGGTGTATGCATATCTGGACAGCCATTATGAACTGAAAAAAGTGAAGAAGATCTATCTGAATGCAGATGGAGGGACATGGATCCGGAGCGGAAAAAAGAGGATTGCAGGGATCACCAGTGTATTGGATGAATTCCATCTGCAAAAGTATCTGCTGAAAATGACAGGTCACATGAAAGACAGTGCGGATGATGCAAGGAAAGAACTCTGTGATGCGATCAAAAGCGGAATCAAGTCAGATTTCCAGGAGATAGTTAAGCGGCTGAAAGCCTGCGCAGAAACAGAATCGGCAGAAAAGCGGATTGAAGAGAGCGGGGCCTATATCCTCTCGAACTGGACAGCCGCAAAAATCCGGTTAAAGGATCGGGAGACAGTAAAGGGATGCAGCGCAGAAGGGCATGTGAGCCACGTCCTGTCTTCCCGGATGAGCTCCCGTCCTATGGGATGGAGCCGGACAGGGGTAGATAAAATGGCGCATTTAAGGGCGTACTGCTGGAACGGCGGGAATATGCTGGAACTGGTCAGACAGCAGGAAGGGGAGCTTCCGGCAACAGTCGGAGCAGAAAAAGGAGTGCTGAGCTGTGAGCGTATGCTACGATGGGAGAGGCAGCACCACAATAAGCTTGGAAAATATATAGAGAGCATAAGCCATAGTGTCAGTACAGAAGTGAAAAAGTATGCATGGTTTCATGCGCATATCTGGGGCTTATAAAAGCAAAGGACTTGCAAGGAGAAAACAAAGGAAGTATAGTATAAAGAGGTATTGAACTGATATATCTGATACACATCTGGCAGTTTCTGCCACTATAATTCCTACAGTAAATTTACGCCGTCTTTTAAATGGATTTAACTTTTTTACTTCCTATTTTCGTGTTACAATAAAAACAATGAACAGAAAGAAGGGACTTTATGAATTGGTACAGTAAAACAGGTCTTGTTCTGGAAGGAGGCGGCATGCGAGGGGCCTTTACTGCCGGCGTGCTGGATTTTTTTCTGGATAAGGACATTTTTTTTCATACCTGCATAGGCGTATCGGCGGGAGCCTGTCATGCCTGCAGTTATCTTTCCAAACAGAGAAGGAGAGGTTTTGAGACAAATACAGACTATTTAGATGATGAAAACTACTGCAGTTTTAAAAGCCTGGTGAAGACAGGAGACATGTTTGGCGTGGATATGTGCTACAGGAAAATTCCTGAGGAATTAAATCCTTATGACTATGAAGCCTATGACAAGAATCCTACAGACTTTTATGCGGTAGTTACTAACTGCCATACAGGAAAGGCAGAATATAAAAAGCTGGATGACATGCATAAAGGGATCCATTATGTCCGGGCATCCAGTTCACTTCCTCTTTTGTCCAGAACAGTCTGGATTAAAAATAAGCCTTATCTGGACGGAGGAGTCTCGGACTCCATACCGGTCAGAAAATCTCAGGAACTGGGGAATGAAAAGACAGTGGTTGTTCTTACAAGAGACCGAAGCTATAGAAAGGGGCCGAACAAGGCGATGCCTCTTATCCGGCTTCGATATCAGAAAGAATTTCCAAAACTTGTGGAACGAATGAAAGATCGGCATATCCGTTATAACGAAACACTGGATTACCTGTATCAGGAGGAAGAGAAGGGAAATGTATTTATTATCTGTCCTGAAAAGCCAGTAGAGATTGGAAGAGTGGAAAAGGACAGAGAAAAGCTGGAGGCTCTTTATCAGGAGGGATACCGTACAGCGGAGAAAGAATACGAGAAACTGCAAGAATTTCTCGGCAGTCCTGAAATGTCCGAGGAGGGAAACAGTTCCCCGGGCTGACCCAGAAAGAATGAAGAAACAGGAGGAGAAAAAAGTAATGGGAATTACAACATTTGCCGCTATTGATGTAGGTTCCTATAACGTATGTATGGACATATATGAAATGTCCCCCAGAATAGGAATCCGCCAGATAGATGAGGTGCGGCAGAGACTCGAATTGGGAAGAGACACCTATGGGAAAGGAAAGATTACTTTCGATACGGCTACACAGCTTTGTCATATTCTCAGGGACTTTTCTCATATTATGGAAGGCTATCAGGTAGAAAACTACAGAGCCTGCGCTACCAGCACTTTGCAGGAGGCGGAGAATGTCTGGATTGTTTTGGAGCAGGTATATCAGAAGACAGGGATCCGGGTAGAGATACTCAGTAATTCGGAACAGAGGTTTTTTGGGTATAAATCCGTGGCTGCAAAGGAAGAATCTTTTACAAAAATGATCCAGAAGGGCACGGCAATTATCGAAGTAGGCGGAGGAAATATGCAGATTTCTCTGTTTGATAAGGATGCTCTGCTTACAACCCAGCGTTTTATGCTGGGCAGTCTCCGTGTAAGAGAAATCCTATATCCCGCAGAAAAAGAAACTGTTCATTACGAAAAAATGGTAGAGGAGCTGGTACATAATCAGATTCTCGGATTTAAAAAGCTGCATCTGAAAGACCGGAAAATCGATAATATTATCCTTATGGGAGATTCTTTTCTGGATAAGCTTTTTGAGAATACCCAGAGCATGAAGGAAAACCGTACAGTAGGATATACGGCATTTATGGAGAAGTATCAGTGGGTAATAAGCCATTCTCCGGAAGAAGTTTCAGTATCTCTTGATGTTTCTTTAGAATATGCGGAAATCCTGATTCCTGCCATGATCATATACCGGGTATTTGTAGAAGAACTGGGAGCCCAGACCATGTGGCTGCCGGGAACCCAGCTGAATGATGGTATTTCTTACGATTATGCAGAGAAGCATAAATTTATTAAGAGCAAGCATAATTTTGAAAATGATATTATTGTTTCCGCTAAAAATATTGCAAAGAGGTATATGAGTGGGAAAAATCATACCCAATGCGTCCTGAAAAATGCACTGGCCATTTTCGATGGAATGAAAAAGATACATGGAATGGGCCCCAGAGAACGGCTGCTTCTTCAGATTGCGGCTATTCTCCATGACTGCGGCAACTTTATCAGTTCCAGTAACTCTTCCCAGTGCGCCTATGAGATCATCATGTCTACGGAGATCATCGGCCTTTCTCATGTAGAGAGAGAATTGATCGCCAATGTGGTCAGATTTATCAAACTGCCATTTGAATATTATAATGAGGCAGACTCTAAGGCAATGATCGACAGAAAGGACTATATGCAGGTAGCAAAACTGACAGCGATTATGCGGGTGGCAAATGTGCTGGACAGAAGCCATAAGCAGAAAATTGAAGAAATCACGGTTTCTGTAAAAGAGCAGGAATTGATCATGCGTGTGACTTCCAAAGCAGATCTGACTCTTGAGAAGGTGCTGCTTACAGAGGCGGCAGATTTCTTTGAAGAAATATTCAGCATCCGTCCGGTGCTGAAGAGAAAGAAACAGAAATAGGAGGCTGGGACAATGGATTTTAAAGCATATACAAAGCCGGAATATTACCGGAACAGAGAAATAAGCTGGCTGGGATTTAATGAGAGAGTCCTTTCTGAGGCCAAAGATAAAAACATTCCTTTATTTGAAAGACTGAAATTTTTAAGTATTACGGCATCAAACCTGGACGAATTTTTCATGGTCCGGGTAGCATCTTTGAAAGATATGGTCCATGCAAAATATACCAAACCGGATATTGCCGGCATGACCCCAAAGGAGCAGCTGAAAGCTCTGGCGCCTGAGGTAAAAAGTCTGATCCAGGCGCAGTATAATACCTATAATCGATCTCTTATTCCTGCATTGAAAAAGGCGGGAGTGAAGGTAGTGGAAAAACATGAAGATTTCAGTGAAGAGCAGAAGGAATTTGTAGACCGCTATTTTGAGGAGGCTGTCTATCCGGTTCTTACGCCTATGGCTATGGACAGTGCCAGACCCTTTCCTCTGATACGGAATAAGACTTTGAATATTGGTGCGCTGATCGCCCAAAAAGGGAAGAAAGAAAAAGAAGAACTGGAGTTTGCTACGGTTCAGGTACCATCTGTTCTGCCAAGGATCATTGAGATACCGGGAGATAAAAAAGACAAAACTACGGTAGTTCTTCTTGAAGAGATTATAGAGAGAAATATCGGAAAGCTGTTTCTGAGTAATCCTGTGGTCTGTGCCTGCCCTTACAGAATTATCAGAAATGCGGACCTGACTATCGATGAAGACGAGGCTGCAGATCTCCTTACTGAGATTGAAAAACAGCTGAAGAAAAGACAGTGGGGAGAAGTAATCCGTCTGGATGTTGAAGAGAAGATGGATCCCAGACTGCTTAAAATCTTAAAGATGGAATTTGACATGAAGGAGGAGGATATCCATTATATTAATGGTCCTCTGGATCTGACATTCCTAATGAAGATGTATAAGCTGGAAGGATTTGATGATCTGAAAGTGGAGCCTTATGTACCGGCCCCTGTAAAAGAGATGATGACAGATGAGGATATTTTCACACAGATCCGCAGGCAGGATATTCTTCTCCACCATCCTTATATGAGTTTTGACCCGGTGGTAGATTTTGTACGTCAGGCTTCCAGAGATCCTGAAGTGCTGGCTATCAAACAAACGCTTTACCGTGTCAGCGGAAATTCTCCGATTATCGCGGCTCTTGCTCAGGCAGCGGAAAATGGAAAGCAGGTTACTGTTCTGGTGGAGCTGAAGGCCAGATTTGATGAGGAAAATAATATTGTGTGGGCCAAGAAACTGGAGAAAGCAGGATGCCATGTTATCTATGGACTGCTGGGCCTGAAGACCCACAGCAAGATTACTCTGGTAGTACGGAAGGAAGAAGAGGGAATCCGCAGATATGTTCACCTTGGAACAGGAAACTACAATGACTCTACTGCAAAGCAGTATACAGACTGTGGTATCCTGACATGTTCAGCAAAAATCGGCGAAGATGCCACAGCGGTATTTAACATGCTGTCTGGCTATTCAGAGCCAAAGAGCTGGAATAAACTGGTGGTAGCGCCTATCTGGATGAGAGACCGATTTCTTCATCTGATTGAAATGGAGCAGAGAAGAGCGCTGGAAGGAAAAGAGGCCAGGATTGTAGCGAAGATGAACTCTCTTTGTGACAGGGATATTATTGCAGCTTTATATGCAGCAAGTGCAGCAGGCGTTAAGATTGATTTGATCATCAGGGGAATCTGCTGTCTGAAAGTGGGAATACCGGGAGTCAGTGAGAATATTACAGTCCGCTCTATTGTTGGAAATTTTCTGGAACACAGCAGAATCTTTTATTTCTACAGCGACGGCAAGGAGCAGTTGTTTATGGGCAGTGCAGACTGGATGCCCAGAAATCTGGATAAACGTGTGGAAATCGTGTTCCCTGTAGAGGATCCCCGGTTGAAAGAAGAGGTAAAACATATCCTTCACATCCAGCTTGCGGATAATGTGAAGGCCCATATCTTACAGCCTGACGGTACATATGAAAAGATTGACAAGAGAGGAAAACAGCTTGTGAATTCTCAGGAATATTTTTGTGAAGAGGCCCACAAAATAGCAGAAACAAAGACAGGTTCCGGCCATGACCGTATTTTTATACCGGCTGAGGCACCAGAAGAGGTATAAAGAAAAAGACGCTTTTTCTCAGGAGTCAGAATCCTTCAAAAGGGCTGACCAGAGAAGGAGCGTCTTCTTTTTATAGGTTATCCTACCGTCTTTGCGTATTGCGGCGGCGAAGATTTTCCAGAAGTTGATAAGGAATTTTCAGATTGCCTTTTCCTGTGCCAAGCTCAATCTGAGGTTTATTGCTGCCATGAAAATCGCTGCCGCCGGACAGAGCCAGCCCCTGCCTTTTTGCAATCTGGATTACCGTTTGTTCATCAGAATGGCGATAGGTGGAATAGTAGGCTTCGATGCCGTCCAGGCCAGCCTGTTTTAATTCCGCAGTCAGACTTTCCAGGCGGTCTTTGTCCAGGCGGCAGAGGATAGGATGGGCAAAGACTGCAATGCCCCCTCCTTCGTGGATAAGCTGAACAGCCTGGAAAGGTGTGACTTTTTCACGGGGGACGTAGCATTTGGAATGATCCCCAAGATAACGGTCAAATGCTTCGTTTATGGAACCTACGAATCCCCGGTCCAGGAGATATCTGGCGAAATGGGCCCTGGTCCATACACTGTCAGGAAAGGACTCTTCCATAGCTTCTCTGGTAATAGAAATGCCCTCTTTCCGGAGAAGATCCATGATTTTTTCGTTTCGAATTTCTCTGGAATCCTGAAAGCGGGAGAGAGTTTCCTGAAAATAATAATTTTTATAATCAATATCCAGTCCTACAATATGAACGTCCCTGCCCAGCCAGGTAGTAGACAGCTCAATGCCGGGAATGACTTCTACAGAAGTATCTTCAGCTGCCAAAAGCGCTTCCACCAGCCCTGCGGTAGTATCATGGTCTGTCAGCGCAAAGGCCTTCAGCTTTTTTTCTTCAGCCAGGGCAACTACCTGTGAAGGAGTGAGAGTCCCATCTGAAGCAGAGGAATGAACATGCAGATCAATATATTTTTCCATAATAACCTCCCCGAAAAATGAAATATATGCAGGCTGCCAAAGTCTGACTCCTGCTTTTTTATAATGAAAAAAGGGAAATACTTTTTCAAGTATTTCCCGAAGAGCAGTTCGTACGGGAATCGAACCCGTGTTTCCGCCGTGAGAGGGCGGCGTCTTAACCGCTTGACCAACGAACCGTGCTTGATTATAATACATGATTCTCTATTAAAAGTCAACACATATTTTGAAAAAAATCGAAAAAAATTTTTTCTTGACAAAATCGAACATATGTTTGATAATATTGGAAATGCAGAAAGGGTTTGAAAATCAGGAAAAAATGAGATATGATACATAAGACCTGTCAAGAAAGACATAATGAAATTGCTGAAGTCTGTTTGGAGGAAAAGGATTTATGGAATGGGAATTTGAAATTTTAGACTTCCTGCAAAGTATACACTCACCTGTCCTGAACAGCCTCATGTCCTTTGTTACATTTTTGGGGGAGGCAGGCTGGTTCTGGATACTGCTGGGACTCCTGCTTTTTTTGATGAAGAAATACAGGGCTTCGGGAGCCGCTGTGCTGATCGCCCTGGTTTTTGATTTTGTCCTGGCAAATCGGATCCTTAAGCCTTTGGTGGCCAGACCCAGACCATGCTGGATTAATGATTCTGTGGAGATGCTTATAAGAGTGCCTGAGGATTTTTCTTTTCCTTCTGGGCATACCATGGCATCTTTTGCGGCAGCAGGGGCCGTGCTCTTTATGGGACATAGGTTTGGTATCTGGGCGGTTTTTCTGGCAGTGCTGATGGGGATATCCCGGTTATATTTTTATGTACATTTTCCTACAGATGTATTGGCAGGGGCAGGGTTAGGACTTGTCTGCGGCTTTCTGGCAGCTTTGCTTGTAAGAAAGATTCAAAGTTCACAGGCAGACAGGGATTATTTATAGGAAGGAAGGAATCTGGAAATGGCTAAGAAGAATACTTATGATGCCAGCAGTATTACTGTGCTGGAAGGCCTGGAAGCAGTGCGCAAGCGTCCGGGAATGTATATCGGAAGTGTTTCCCGCAAGGGTCTGAACCATTTAATATATGAAATCGTAGACAATGCAGTGGATGAGCATCTGGCCGGCTACTGCAGCAATATCCGTGTGACTCTGGAGCCAGACGGTTCGGCTACAGTGGAGGATAACGGAAGGGGAATCCCTGTAGGCATGCATGAAAAAGGAATGTCTGCAGAGCGGTTGGTGTTTACCACTCTTCATGCTGGAGGAAAATTTGACGGAGAGGTTTATAAGACCAGCGGAGGTCTCCATGGAGTAGGCTCTTCGGTGGTAAACGCCCTGTCCACATATCTGGATGTAAAGATCAGCCGGGATGGCTATGTCCATCATGACCGGTATGAGAGAGGAGTCCCTGTAATCCAGTTGGAAGACGGACTTCTCCCTAAATTAGGAAGAACAAAAAATACAGGGACTCTGGTAAATTTTCTGCCTGACCCGGAAATTTTTGAGAAGACCAGATTTGCAGCAGCAGAGGTGAAGAGCAGGCTCCATGAAACCGCCTATCTGAATCCGGAGCTGACGATTCTGTTTCAGGACAACCGGGGAGAGGAACCGGAGGAAATCGTTTATCACGAGCCTGAAGGGATCGTGGGATTTATCAGAGACTTGAATAAAAAAAGCCAGCCTATCCATGAACCGGTATATTTTAAAGGAGAGTGCGACGGGATTACTGTGGAGGCGGCTTTTCAATATGTCAATGAGTTCCGTGAGAATGTACTGGGATTCTGCAACAATATTTATAATGCAGAAGGAGGAACCCACCTTACGGGCTTTAAGACCACTTTTACTACAGTAATGAACAGTTACGCCAGAGAACTGGGTATCCTGAAGGAGAAGGATGCGAACTTTACAGGGGCGGATATCAGGAACGGAATGACTGCCGTAGTTTCCATTAAGCACCCGGCTCCCAGATTTGAAGGGCAGACTAAGACAAAGCTGGATAATCAGGATGCATCTAAGGCTACGGGAAAGGTTACCGGAGAGGAAATTGTTCTATACTTTGACAGGAATCTGGAAGTGCTGAAAAATATCCTGGCCTGTGCAGAAAAATCTGCAAAAATCCGGAAAACCGAAGAGAAGGCCAAGACAAACCTACTTACAAAACAGAAATATTCTTTTGATTCCAATGGAAAGCTGGCAAACTGTGAGAAAAGGGATCCTGATGTCTGTGAAATCTTTATTGTGGAGGGAGATTCTGCAGGAGGCAGTGCCAAGACTGCCAGAGACAGGAGCTTCCAGGCAATCCTTCCTATCAGGGGAAAAATCCTGAACGTGGAAAAGGCGACTATTGATAAAGTGCTGGCCAATGCAGAAATTAAGACCATGATCAATGCGTTTGGCTGTGGATTCTCTGAAGGCTATGGAAATGATTTTGACATTACCAAACTCCGCTATGATAAGATTATCATTATGGCAGATGCGGATGTAGACGGTGCCCATATCTCTACACTTCTGCTGACCCTTTTTTATCGTTTTATGCCGGAGCTTATCTATGAAGGACATGTATATATTGCCATGCCGCCTTTGTATAAAGCCATGCCTTCTAAAGGAGAAGAGGAGTATCTTTATGACGACAAAGCCCTGGAGCGGTACAGAAAGACCCATAAAGGCCCTTTTACACTCCAGAGATACAAAGGTCTGGGAGAAATGGACGCCCAGCAGCTATGGGAAACTACTTTAAATCCTGTGACCCGCAGGCTGCGCCTGGTGGAAATTGAGGATGCCCGTATGGCTTCAGAGGTAACAGAAGTGCTTATGGGAACAGAGGTACCGCCCAGAAAGGCATTTATCTATGAACACGCCAGAGATGCAGAATTAGATGTTTAGGAGGTAGAGTATGGCGGCAGGTATTCATGAAAATATTATCCGGACAGAATATTCGGAGATCATGCAGAAGTCTTATATTGATTATGCAATGAGTGTTATTATTGCCCGTGCTCTTCCTGACGTGAGAGACGGACTGAAACCGGTGCAGAGAAGAACTCTGTACGATATGTATGAATTGGGGATCCGCTATGACAGGCCCTATAGAAAATGTGCCCGTATCGTAGGAGATACTATGGGTAAATACCATCCTCATGGTGATAGTTCCATTTATGAGGCCCTGGTAGTCATGGCCCAGGATTTTAAAAAGGGACTGCCTCTGGTGGACGGTCATGGAAACTTTGGCTCCATTGAGGGAGATGGGGCGGCGGCTATGCGTTATACAGAGGCCCGTCTCCAGAAGATCACCCAGGAAGTATATTTAAAAGACATGGACAAGAATGTGGTGGACTTTGTCCCTAATTTCGATGAGACGGAGAAGGAACCGGAAGTGCTGCCGGTGCGGATCCCAAACATTCTTGTAAACGGCGCGGATGGAATTGCCGTGGGTATGGCAACCAGTATTCCTCCCCACAACCTGGGAGAGGTGATCGACGGTGTTATTGCCTATATGAAAAATAATCAGATTTCTACAAAAGAACTGATGAAATATATAAAAGGCCCTGATTTCCCCACTGGAGGGATTATCGTAAATAAAGATGACCTTCCTGCTATTTATGAGTCGGGAACCGGCAAGATTAAAATCCGGGGAAAAGTAGAGACGGAAAAAGGAAAAAACGGGAAGACGCTTCTGGTAATCTCAGAAATCCCTTATACGATGATCGGCGCCAATATAGGAAAATTCCTGAATGATGTGGCGGCTCTGGTGGAGACGAAGAAGACTACAGATATTGTAGATATTTCCAACCAGTCTTCCAAAGAAGGGATACGCATTGTCCTGGAACTGAAAAAAGGCGCAGATGTGGAAAACCTGAAAAACATGCTTTATAAAAAGACCCGTCTGGAAGACACTTTCGGAGTGAATATGCTGGCAGTGGCAGAGCAGAGGCCGGAAACCCTGGGGCTTCGGCAGATCATTGAGCATCATGTGGATTTCCAGTTTGAAGTGGCTACCAGGAAGTATACCAGCCTGCTGAAAAAGGAGAAAGAAAATCAGGAGATCCAGGAAGGTCTGATCCAGGCCTGCGATGTTATCGACCTGATCATTGAAATCCTCAGAGGCAGCAAGAGCCGGGAACAGGTGAAAAACTGCCTGGTAAATGGAGTTACAGAAGGAATTAAATTCAAAACAAAGACCAGTATGAGACAGGCGGCAAAACTTCGTTTTACAGAGCGTCAGGCTGGAGCAATCCTGGATATGCGTCTGTATAAGCTCATCGGCCTGGAAATAGAAACCCTTATGGCAGAGCATGAAGAAACCCTGAAGAAAATCGCTGCTTATGAGGATATTTTGAATAATTATGATTCTATGGCTTCAGTGATCATGGATGATCTGAAAAAAATCAAAAAGGAATATGCGGCACCCAGAAAGACCGCCGTGGAAAATGCAGAAGAAGTTGTCTATGAGGAAAAGAAAATTGAAGAAGCTCCGGTAGTCTTTCTCATGGACCGGTTCGGCTACGCCAAGACTGTGGACACCTCGGTTTATGAGAGGAATAAAGAGACGGCAGATGCAGAGAATAAATATGTATTTACCTGTATGAATACAGATAAGATCTGTGTGTTCACAGACGCAGGAAGGATGCATCTGGTAAAGGTTATGGACCTGCCCTATGGGAAATTTCGGGATAAGGGAACGCCTGTTGACAATGTGAGCAACTATGACAGCAAGACAGAGCAGATCGTTTTAGTGGTCTCTCTGTCCCAGGTAAAGGAAGAAATGCTATGCTTTGTTACCCAAAAAGGCATGGTGAAACAGGTGGAGGGCAGTGAATTTGCTGTCTCTAAGAGAACCATAGGAGCTACCAAACTGGGAGAAGAGGACAGAGTCGTTATGGTACAGCCAGCCGGAGCTATGGAACATCTGGTGCTTCAGACCAGAGAGGGCTATTTCCTGAAATTCCTGAAAGAGGAAATACCGGTACAGAAGAAAAATGCCATGGGCGTCCGGGGAATCCGAATGGGAGAAAAAGATCTGGTAGAACATGCCTATATGCTGGAAAACAGGATTGAACATACGATTACCTATAGAGAAAAGCAGATAACACTGAATAAACTGAAGCTGGCAAAAAGGGATACCAAGGGAACCAAGGTAAGAATCTAAAGGCGGAAGAGGTGTTGAAGATTAAGAAAAAAATATTAGCTTGTGTGCTGAGTACAGCTATATTTACCAGCCTATGGGGATGCAGTTCTCAGGAATTGGAAGAATCGGTGGATCTTTTCCGGGAAACCGTCCAAAACACACTGAGCTCTCAGGAAGAACCAGAGGAAGAAGAAACAGCAGAAATTCCAGAACGTGAGATCACAGAGGAACAGTCAGCCTATTATTATGGATACAGTACTCTGAATGGAGAGGAACAGACAGTATATCGTCAGCTTGCAGCAGGAATCGAGAATTTTCAGGAGAAGATTCCGGTGGACTCTATTTCTCAGGAACAACTGGAAAAAGTGATGAGGGTATTAATGGCAGACCACCCGGAATATTTCTGGACTGACGGCACCAGCAGCTATACTTACCAGGAACTTCCCGGAGGGGGTGTTCAGAACATGGAGATACAGCCGGAATACCAGGTGGACAGCCAGGAGGCCAGCTCTCTGCGGGAGCAGATAGAGGCAAAGGCAGATCAGTGGATCGCAGCGGCTCCTCAAGGTGATACTTATGATAAGATTAAATATGTATATGAAACCCTTATCGATCAGGTGGCTTATGAGGAAAACAGTCCCCAGAATCAGAATATACGCAGTGTTTTTCTGGAAGGGAAGACAGTGTGCATGGGGTATTCCAAAGCTGCCCAGTATCTGCTGAACAGAATGGGGATCTTTTGTACACTGGTCACAGGTACGGTAACGGGAGATAGGCCTTCCAGCCATGCCTGGAATCTGGTCAGGATAGGGGAGCAGTATTATTATATGGACGTGACCTGGGGCAACCCGGGATATCTGAATCCTGTAGAGAATGATGCTTATATTTCATACAGCTATCTGTGCTGCAACTGGGATACCATAGCTCCCACTCATACGCCGGATGATACCATTCCTCTGCCTCCCTGCCAGGATGACAGTTATAATTATTACAAAAATAAGGGACGCTGGTATGAGACCTACGACTGGAACCAGATTTATCAGGTGATACAAAACGATCTGGCTCAGGGAGCTGAGATGACAGAACTGCGGTTTGCCAGTCAGGACAGCTATGACCTGGCTGTTCAGGAGCTGGTCCAGGGAAGCCTCATCCAAGAGGCGGTGCAGAACAGTACTGCAGTGGCTCCAGGGCAGTCTTTTTCCTGGCAGACCTATTATGGAGGGAGCGACTGCCTGATCATTATTTTGTGGCAGTAAAAAGGGAAGAATAGGAGAAAAAGCCTTGAAATAAAGGAAAAACCCCTTGCAAGATAGAGAAAATAGTGTTATTCTATGTAAGAACACGATAGTTATTTCAGCATAAGAGTGGACCGAGAGGTCCACTCTTATCGTTTGTATACCGGGAGGATTTTGGAAATCCTGTGAAAGAAGGTGAGGACATGAGTAAAAAAGAAACCTATGAACAGAAAGCAGAAGCTTTGATAACCCCTATTGTAGAGCGGCATGGATTTGAATTGGTGGATGTGGAATATGTCAAAGAGGGAGGAAATTTTTACCTCAGGGCATATATTGACAAACCGGGAGGAATTACTGTAGACGACTGCGAGACAGTGAGCAGAGAATTTTCTGATAAACTGGATGAGGAGGACTTTATTGATGAAGCCTATATTATGGAAGTAAGTTCCCCTGGTCTGGGAAGACCTTTAAAAAAGGAAAAAGATTTTAAACGCAGCATGGGAGAAGAGGTGGAAATCAGAACTTACCGTCCCATAAACAGGGAAAAGGAATTTTACGGCGTCTTGACTGCATATGATGAGAATAGTGTGACCATTGACTGTGAAGGAGAAGAAAAGACTTTTCAAAAGACAGACATTGCCCTGATACGCCTTGCGTTTGATTTTTAAATTTTAGGAGGAAGTAAAATGAACACAGAATTATTAGAAGCATTGGATATTTTGGAAAAGGAAAAATCCATCAGCAAAGAAACTCTTTTAGAAGCCATTGAGCAGTCTTTGATCCAGGCCTGCAAAAATCATTTTGGAAAAGCAGATAATGTTAAAGTAAATATTAACCCTGAAACCTGCGATTTTGGCGTGTTTGCAGAGAAGACAGTAGTAGAAGAGGTTCAGGATCCAGTGACAGAGATCAGTCTGGCAGATGCTAAGATGATGAATTCTCAGTATGAACTGGGTGATATCGTAAATGTGGAAATCAAATCAAAACAATTTGGGCGTATTGCTACACAGAATGCGAAAAACGTAATCCTGCAGAAAATCCGTGAAGAAGAAAGAAAAGTTATCTTTAATGAATATTATGCCAAAGAAAAAGATGTGGTTACCGGAATCGTTCAGCGGACAATGGGCAGAAATTACAGCATTAATCTGGGCAAGGCAGATGCAATCCTTACAGAAAACGAACAGGTTAAGACTGAAGTATTTAAGCCTACAGAGAGAATTAAAGTTTACATTCTGGAAGTGAAAGATACACCAAAGGGTCCGAAGATCCTGGTGTCCAGAACTCATCCGGAACTGGTGAAACGTCTCTTTGAAGCAGAGGTTACAGAGGTAAAAGACGGTACAGTAGAGATTAAGAGCATTGCCAGAGAGGCTGGCTCCAGAACAAAGATCGCTGTCTGGAGCAATGACCCTGACGTAGATCCTGTAGGAGCCTGCGTAGGCATGAATGGTGCCAGAGTTAACTCTATTGTAGAGGAGCTGAGAGGAGAAAAGATTGATATCATCAACTGGAGCGACAATCCGGCTATTCTCATCGAAAATGCTTTAAGCCCTGCAAAGGTCATTTCTGTTATGGCAGACCCGGAAGAGAAGAATGCTATGGTCATTGTTCCTGATTTCCAGCTTTCCCTGGCAATTGGAAAAGAGGGACAGAATGCAAGACTGGCTGCCAGACTTACTGGATTTAAGATTGATATCAAGAGCGAGACTCAGGCAAGAGAATCTGGAGATTTCGAGTTCTATGAGCAGGAATATGAAAACGGATATGAGGAAGTCCAGGAAATTGAAACAGAGATTCCGGAAGCTGATAATTATACGGACTATGAAGACTATGAGGAGGAAGCCTCAGAAGAATAGGGGGAAAATATGGCAGCAGTGCGGAAAATCCCCATGCGAAAATGTGTGGGCTGCGGTGAAATGAAAAGTAAGAAAGAGATGCTCAGAGTGCTGAAAACAGAAGATGGCCAGGTGATCCTGGACGCCACAGGCCGGAAAAACGGCAGAGGCGCTTATCTCTGTTTTGACAGAGAATGTCTGAAAAAAGCAGTCAGGAACAAAGGCCTGGAGCGTTCTCTGAAAATGGAGATTCCCCAGACGGTCTATGAGCATCTTGAAAAGGAGTTTGAAGATATTGAGAATACCTGAAGAAATATCTCTTGTAGGTCTGGCTGCAAAAGCAGGAAAAGTGGTAAGCGGTGAGTTTGCTACAGAAAAGGCCGTAAAAACTCAGAAGGCTTTCCTGGTCATCATTGCCCAGGATGCATCAGAAAATACAAGAAAAAAATTTCATGATATGTGCACATATTATCAGGTGCCGTTTTACATCATCGGATCAAAGGAGGAGTTGGGAAGGGCCATAGGAAAGGAATATCGGGCGTCCCTTGGGCTGACCGACGAAAACTTTTCCCGGGCCGTAATAAAAAAGATTGAAAAGAAAAGACATGAACAATAGAAGGAGGACAATATATGTCAACAGTGAGAGTTTATGAACTCGCAAAAGAATTGAATGTAAGCAATAAAGAGGTTTTGGATTTTCTGAAATCTAAGAATATAGATCTGACCAGCCATATGAGCACAGTAGAGGATGACCACGCGCGGATGGTAAGAGCAAATTTTAAGAAGGGGAATGTATCAGCCACCAGTGCAGGAGAAAAGCCAAAGAAGAAGTTTATCCAGGTGTTCCGGCCTCAGAACGCAAGCCATATGCCTGAGAGAAAACAGAAGCCCCGTCAGAATACAAGACCTGGACAGGAACAGAGACCAGAGAATAAACGCCAGGATAACCGTCAGGGAGAGGGCGGCAGAAATGCAAATGGCGGTCCAAGACAGGAAAACAGAAACAACCGCCCCAATAATAACCGGTATAACGGACAGAATGGGGAAAACCGTCAGAACCGTCCGACAGGTGGAGAAAATCGTTCTCAGGGCCGCTTTAACAATCGGAACAATAATGGAGAAGGCCGTCAGGGCGGGCGTTTTGGCGGCGGACAGGATCATCAGAACAACCGGAACGACAGCCGTGGCGACAATCGCCAGAATCGTCAAAACAGCGGAAATGACCGTTCCCAGGGACGTTTTAACAATGGAGAAAACCGTTCCCGTTTCTCCGGCGAGAATCGTCAGCAGGGCCGCTTCGGAGGCAAGAATGAGGGAAGAGGAGATTCCAGAAGAGATCAGGGAAATAAATTTGAAACACCGAATCTGGAATTTGTAGAAAAAGACAGCCGGAAGGCAAACAGAGAAAATAAGAAGAAAGATAACAGAAGAGATGAATACCAGAACCAGAGCAGAAGACCTAATCAGGGCGGACGCCGTCAGACTCAGCGTATTCCCAAGGCTCTTCAGCTTCAGAAGCCGGTTTCTCATCCAAAGGAAGAGAAAAAGGAAGAAGTAAAAGAAATCACACTTCCAGAAAAAATGACAATCCGGGAACTGGCAGATAAGATGAAGATGCAGCCTTCTGTGATCGTAAAGAAACTTTTCATGGAAGGAATCATGGTAACCGTAAATCATGAGATCGACTTTGAAAAGGCTCAGGAAATTGCTCTGGAATATGATATCATTGCAGAACCTGAAGAGAAAGTAGATGTTATCGGAGAACTGCTGAAAGATGAAGAAGATGATGAGAGCAGCATGGTGCCAAGACCACCAGTAGTCTGCGTTATGGGTCATGTAGACCATGGTAAAACCTCTCTTCTGGACTGTATCAGAAAAACCCATGTAACAGACCGTGAGGCCGGAGGCATCACTCAGCATATCGGCGCCTATATGGTAACGATTAACGGACAGAAGATTACTTTCCTGGATACTCCTGGACATGAGGCCTTCACCGCCATGCGTATGAGAGGCGCCAACGCTACAGATATCGCCGTACTGGTAGTAGCTGCTGACGACGGCGTTATGCCTCAGACTATCGAGGCTATCAACCATGCAAAGGCTGCAGGAGTAGAAATTATCGTTGCCATTAATAAGATTGATAAGCCAAGCGCCAATATCGAGAGAGTAAAACAGGAGCTTTCTGAATATGAGCTGATTCCGGAAGACTGGGGCGGCAGCACCATCTTTGTACCCGTTTCTGCTCATACCGGAGAAGGAATCAATAACCTTCTGGAAATGATCCTGCTGACAGCAGAGGTTGCCGAACTGAAAGCAAATCCAAACAGAAGAGCCAGAGGTCTTGTGATCGAGGCAAAGCTGGATAAAGGAAAAGGTTCTGTGGCTACGATCCTGGTACAGAAAGGTACCCTTCATGTAGGAGACTTTATTGCAGCAGGCGCTTGCTCAGGAAAAGTAAGAGCCATGATTGACGATAAAGGAAGAAAAGTAAAAGAAGCAGGCCCTTCCACTCCAGTGGAAATCCTTGGTCTTAACGATGTTCCTAATGCCGGTGAGATTTTAGTAGTAACTGAAAATGACAAAGAAGCGAAAAACTTTGCGGCAACCTTTGTTTCAGAGAATAAAAACCGTCTTCTGGAAGAGACTAAATCAAAGATGTCTCTGGATGATCTGTTCAGTCAGATCCAGGCTGGTAATCTGAAAGAGCTTCCGATTATCGTTAAAGCAGATGTTCAGGGCTCTGTAGAGGCAGTGAAACAGAGCCTGGTAAAACTGTCTAACGAGGAAGTGGTAGTAAAGGTGATCCACGGAGGCGTAGGCGCCATCAATGAATCTGATGTATCTCTGGCAAGCGCATCTAATGCGATCATTATCGGATTTAATGTAAGACCTGATGCTACTGCAAAATCTATTGCAGAGCAGGAGGGAGTAGACCTTCGTCTGTATAGAGTTATTTATCAGGCCATCGAGGACGTAGAGGCAGCTATGAAAGGTATGCTGGATCCGGTATTCGAGGAAAAGGTTATCGGACACGCAGAAATCCGTCAGATCTTCAAGGCTTCCGGTATAGGAAATATTGCCGGTTCCTATGTGACAGATGGTATGTTCCAGAGAAACTGCAAAGTACGTATCTCCAGAGAAGGAGAGCAGATATACGAAGGAGAACTGGCTTCTCTGAAGCGGTTTAAAGATGATGTAAAAGAAGTAAAGGCCGGCTACGAATGTGGTCTTGTCTTTGAAGGTTTCAATGATATTAAAGAAGAGGACCAGGTAGAAGCCTACATCATGGTGGAAGTGCCAAGGTAGGAAGAAACCGGGAAGGAAGTTATGAGAAAAAACAGTATAAAAAACACCCGGGTCAATGCAGAGGTGCAGCATGAGCTGGCCAATCTGATCCGGGGAGGGATCAAAGATCCACGCATCCATCCAATGACTTCAGTAACATCTGTAGAGGTTGCGCCGGATCTGAAGACATGCAGAGCCTATATCAGTGTACTGGGAAATGAAGAAGAAAAAAAGAATACCCTTCAGGGGCTGAAAAACGCAGAGGGGTATATTCGCAGACAGCTGGCGAAAAATATAAATCTTCGGAATACCCCTGAAATTCGTTTCATCCTGGACGAATCCATTGAGTATGGTGTTGCTATGTCGAAACTCATTGACGAAGTGAGCAAAAAAGAAGATGCACAGGAGGTGCAGGGAGATGGAGAAGATAACCAGTGAATTAAAAGGTGTTAAGACTGCAGGTATCGCAGGGCATGTCCGTCCTGACGGAGACTGTGTGGGAGCCTGCATGGGTTTATATCTTTATTTAAAGACCAATTATCCGGAAATTGAGACAGATGTATATCTGGAAGAGCCTAAGTCAGGATTCTCTTTTATCCAGGGTCTGGACCAGGTTAAGACAGAGTATGATGAAAATAAAAAATACGATGTTTTCTTTGTCCTGGATACCAGTGAGAAAAACCGTATAGGAGTAGCAATTGCCGGATATGAAAGTGCAGGCAGGACTATCTGTATCGACCATCATATAAGTAACAAAGGTTTCGGGGATATCAATGTGATCAGACCGGAGATCAGCTCCGCCTCAGAACTTTTGTATACCCTTCTGGAAAAAGAAAAGATTACCAAGGAGACTGCAGAGGCCATTTATACGGGAATTGCCCATGATACAGGAGTATTCCAGTATACATGTACTTCTCCTCAGACTATGAGAATTGCTGCGGAACTGATGGAAATGGGAATTGACTTTTCTGAGATCATAGATAAATCCTTCTATGAGAAAAGTTATGTCCAGAATCAAATCTTAGGCAGATGCCTCATGGAAAGCATCCTGATCATGGACGGCAAGGTAATCGTGGGATATATCAGGAAGAGAGATATGGAGTTTTACGGAGTGGAGCCCAAGGATCTGGACGGAATTGTTCAGCAGCTCCGAGTGACCAAAGGCGTGGAAGTTGCGATTTTTATCTATGAGGTAAAGACGCAGGAATTTAAGGTAAGTCTTCGCTCAAATGGTAACGTTGATGTAAATGCTGTGGCATCCTATTTCAGCGGCGGCGGCCATGTAAAAGCTGCTGGCTGTACTATGCAGGGGTCCGTATATGATGTGATCAACAACCTTACCAGACCCATTGCAAAACAGCTTAAAGAGAGAAGTCAGAAATCATGATAAACGGAGTTTTAAATGTTTATAAGGAAAAGGGATATACCTCCCATGACGTGGTGGCAAAGCTGAGAGGAATTTTGAAGCAGAAGAAAATCGGCCACACAGGGACCCTGGACCCGGATGCCCAGGGAGTCCTCCCTGTCTGCCTGGGAAGAGCTACAAAACTCTGCGGGATGCTGACAGATAAAAGAAAGACTTATGAGGCAGTGATCCATCTGGGAATTGAGACGGATACCCAGGACATTTCAGGCCAAGTAAAATGCCAACGTCCTGTAGAAGTTTCTCCTGAGGAAGTGGCAGAGTGCATCCGGAGCTTTGAGGGAGAACAGATGCAGGTTCCACCTATGTATTCTGCACTAAAAGTTCAGGGAAAGAAGTTATATGAACTGGCCAGAGAGGGAAAAGAAGTGGAGAGAAAGCCCAGACCAGTGACTTTCTACGACATAAAGATCCTTTCCATGGAACTGCCTTTTGTCACTGTCAGGGTAACTTGTTCAAAGGGAACTTACATAAGGACTCTGTGTCATGATATCGGAGAAAAACTGGGATGCAAAGGCTGTATGGAGAGTCTTCTTCGGACCAGAGTAGACAGATTTTCTATTGAAAACAGTCTGAAGCTTTCTCAGATAGAAGAACTGGTAAACCAGGGGGAACTGGAAAAGTATATCCTTGGGCCGGATGAAATGTTTTCAGATTATCCGAAGATTCTGGCAGACAGAAAATTTGACAAGATGCTGGAAAATGGAAATCCCCTTCCATGGAAGGGGGAGATCCCCGGCGAGAATGTCAGGGTATATCACAGCAGTGGGATTTTTATAGGAATTTATCAATGGCAGAAAGAAAGACGCCAGTATCGTCCCACAACAATTTTTTCTTCGCCCCAGGACTTCTTAGATTCTGACATCCGAAAGGAGAAAACATGATTTATACCACACAGGTACCTCATCTGGAGAAGGGAATCAGAAGCGGCATTACTCTGGGAAAATTTGACGGACTTCATCGGGGACATCAGAAGCTGATAAATTGCATCAAGGAACGACAGAGCAGAGACTGCAGAACCGTGATATTTACCTTTGATGTGGCTCCTAAATCTTTTATGCTTCACACCTCTCCCAAATTTCTGCTTACTTATGAAGAGCGAAGAGAACTGGCGGAAGGTCTGGGAGTAGATATTCTTACGGAGTGTCCTTTTACAGAGGAGCTGATGCATATGGAGCCAGAGGCCTTTGTAAAAGAATATCTGGTGGACAGGCTTCATGGGGAATACCTTGCTGTAGGACCAGATTTCCGCTTCGGATATCAGCGTAAAGGTACGCCTCAGCTTTTGCAGGAACTGGGAAAGGTCTATGGTTTTTACACAGAAATTGTAGAAAAAGAGAAGTACGGGAACAGAGATATCAGCAGTACCTATGTCCGGGAAGAATTAGAAAAAGGCCATATGGAAGAAGTGAACCGTCTTCTGGGGTATATCTACTTTACAAAAGGAGAGATTGTCCATGGAAGACAGCTGGGAAGGACCATTGGTATTCCTACGGCAAATCTGATTCCCCCTTCTATAAAAAAACTGCCTCCTAATGGGGTATACATTACGGAGTCAGTCATTCAGGGGAAAACTTACCAGGGAATTACCAATGTAGGTTATAAGCCTACGGTTAAGGAAAACTTTCTGGGTGTGGAGACCTACCTGTTTTCCTGTCATGAAGACCTGTATGGACAGGAGGCAGAGGTGAAATTTTACCGCTATCTGAGACCGGAATTAAAGTTTTCTTCTCTGGAAGAATTAAAAATTCAGATGATGAGGGATATTCAAACAGGAAAAGAATATTTTCAGCAGAAAAAAAAATGAAAGAGACCGGATTGAGCGATTCATCCGGTCTCTTTCTCTATATATACTTAAGGAAATATAAAAATGGATAAAATACAAGTTTAAAAAAGAATTTATATAATAATGATTGATACCTGCCAGGTTAGGGTATAAAATTAAACAAAATATTACATAAAAGCGACAGATTTTGCGTGGACGGATATAAATAGGTAAGAATTTGCTATACTTACTTGGAGTATACTATAAGAAAATGTCAAGGAAATCGGCCTTGAAAAAACTTGTATAAAGGTGGGAGAGACCGGTAATGAGAGTGGGAATTTGTGATGATGACAGTAAATGGTATCAGAAAGCAAAAGGGATTATTGAGGCATATGGAAAGGAAGTAGATATAAAAATAGACGTGCTGTATTTTTCACAGGGAGAAAATCTGGAGGTTTATGAGGGAGCTCCCTTGGAAGCAATTTTTATGGATGTAGATCTGGGGGAGGAAAGTGGAATTGCTCTGGCTGGGAAAATTAATAAAAAATGGAAAAGCTGCCAGATCATATATCTTACTAATTATCTGAGTTATGCTACGGAAACTTATCATACCGCACATACTTTTTTTGTCTTAAAAGAACAGTTCCAGGATAGGATCGGAGAGGTATTTGGAAAGATTTTGCATACCATAGAGCAGAAGTCAGAAAATCTTGTCTTTTCAGCCATTGGTGGGAAAGAAGTGGTTCTTGCTCCGGAAGATATTCTGTATTTTGAGCGAAGCGGAAGAATTACCAGGATTGTAACTGTGTGGGGAAATTATGAGATATGGGATAAGCTGGGAAGTGTGATGGAAAAATTGTCTAAGATGGATTTTGTTCGCTGTCACAACAGTTATATCGTATATATGCCAGCTGTCCGAGAACTCGGAAAGGGATGCTTTATTTTGAAAAATGGGACAAAGATCATGATAAGCAGAAGTCATACAAAGGCTGTGAAGACAGCATTTATGCGCTGGGCTATGACACAGATGCTCTAAAAGCTATATCTGCCGCAAGAAGGGGGAGGATTATATGCTGATCTTAGGAAGTGCAATCCTATTGCTGGCTTCCCTGCTTTTGATTCTTGTTGGAATGCGAGTGAACGCTCTGGAAAAAGAAAATCGCCTGCTGTCTGAGTATATGGATACGGCAAAAGATTTTTATCAAGGGATACAGAAACGTATAGAGGCTTCTGGCAAGTACCGCCATGATCTAGCAAAACATATCCAGACCTTGGAAAGCCTTCTGGAAGCGCGGGAGGATAGGGGAGAGATCAGAAGCTACATGGAGGGGCTGAAAAAAGAATATGCAGATTTAAAGAAAAGGGAGTTTTGCAAGGACGAGATTGTGGAGACGATTCTCGATATGAAGGCCAGGCAGTGCCGGGAGTTAGAAATTCCTGCAGATATACGTGCTGAAGACTGTCTTTACAGGGAAATCGAAGAGGCTGACATGGTAGGACTTCTATGTAACCTTCTGGATAATGCTATAGAAGCAAATCAGCGGTGCCGTGAGGGGGAGAGAAGAGGAATCTGGTTTTATATGGAAAAGAAAGAGGATAAGATATTGATAACTGTTAAAAATTGTATTTCTTCAGAGGAAGAGTTCAGTTTTGTTACGAAAAAAAATAAAAAGACAGAACATGGAATTGGTACGAAGATTATTTCCGGTCTTGTAGAGAAATATCAGGGAACCAGAGTGATTAAAGCAGACAGGGAGAATAGGATAGTAGCTGACAGGATTCTCCTTTATGGAAAGGGAAGACTATGAATATGGAAATGCTTCCCTGGCAGATTGCCTTTCGGGTTGCCTTGATTTTACTGTCCAATATATCCATTGCTTTTATTATCCAGCTGACAGCTTTAGAAAGAAGAAGGTCACTTCTGGCTCTCACTCTAGTCTATCTGGGAAGAAATATTCTGCTAAATCTATTAGGCGGAATTGTTTTTCAGGACTACATTGCTCAAAATCCTTTCTGGAACAATTGTTATGAATTTTTCATTACTTTTCAATCTGTGATCCTGTGGGGAGTTGCCTTTTACACATTTGCAGGAGATGCCTTAAAAATCATGGTTGTTTCTATAGCAGCAGAAATCTATACTGTGGCTTTAAACGGCGTCATACTGGCAATGATAAATTTTGTAGAAGGCAGGAATAGTCTGTTTCTAAGTGCAGGACCTTTTCAGCCTTTGGACCTCTTTATACCATTGGTGATGTATGCAGTGTTTCTTCCTCTATATTTTTTCTTTCGGGATAGATTGAGAAAATATAGAAATAAAGAACTGAAGCACAGGAAATTTTGGATTTCCTTTACAGTGCTGTATATTCTTTTGGGAATCATGTCCTGGTGGAATGGCTATGCAAACAAGATGAGCCAGATGTCCTGGGTTACGTGGCTGTTGTTTTTCCTGATGGCAGCAGGCGCAGGAACAGTAGGAGTCATAAGCTGGATGGGTTATATGAAGAGAATAGAGATGGAACACAGGGCTTTAAAAAAACAGCAGGAATTCCTGGGACTGCACAGAAAAGCCATTGATGAACAGATTCAAAGAATGGAAGAAAATCAAAAAATCATCGATCACCAAATGAAGGAGATAGAGAAGTTTGAGGAAAAAGCCTTTTCTGGAGAAAGAGCAGAAAACTATCTGAAAAAATTGAAACAGGAATACCACAGTATTAAGGCTGGAGTTTATTGCAGTGAATGGGAAATTGATGCAGTCTTGTATTATTATGCCAGGAAGGCCAGTCAAAACCAGATTTTCTGCAGCTTTTTCTTTGGAAATTACCGAAAGGGTTCTTTAAACTATGAAGTGCTAAGTGAGATTTTAGTACTTTTATTGGAGAAATCCATCGAAGGGAATCTGACTGTGGAGGCGGAAAAAAGAAAAATTTCTCTTACTGCCGGAACGGTGAAAAATCAGGTGGTATTGATACTGGAGACCAGATGTAAAGGAAGATTTCAGATTGGAAAGTTGAGATATTTCCTAAAGAAGCATCAGGGGATAGTTAAATCTGAGAAAAATGAAGGTGGATTTTATGTAAAAGTTATGATTCCATGTACAGAATATTACAATCAGAAGACAGTTTCTGAATAAGAGGGCGACAAAAGACACAGATTTGATATAATTACCACAGATTAAATCTCTATGCAGAATGTAATCTGCTGATAAACGAAATGGAATGAGTGAGTTTTGTGGAAGAACAGAAAATAGATAAGAAAAAAAAGTCGAGACTGAAGATAGCGGCGGCAATTGTTCTGGGGACTATTTTGCTGATTGTAGCCGGAGCAGGTCTGGGCTTTTTATATTTGAGATTTCAGGGAGAAAGAAGTCTGAAATCTCAGGTTCAGATAATGGATGCAAATATGGAAAATAGGGAAAATACTTCAGAAGATTCTATATCTGAAGAAGAGCAGGAAGGATTTTATATTACATATGATGGGAAACAATACCAGTATAATTCTGATGTGATCAATATTCTATGCCTGGGCATTGACAAAGATATTCCCATAGAGGAGAAAAGAGAAACCGGAAGCGAAGGGCTTGCGGATGTAGTAATCCTTGCCAGCATTGATACAAAGGAAGATACATTAAAGTTTCTTGCCGTTCCAAGGGAAACCATGGTACCTGTAAAGCTTATAGATACAAAGGGAAATTTTGTACGCACAGAGAACGAGCAGATCACACTGCAGTATGCCTATGGGCAGACGGCAGAAAAAAGCTGCGAACTTATGATAGATACAGTGTCCAATCTGCTGTTTCATCTTCCGATACAGAGGTATTGTGCAATTAATTTCCAGGCACTACCGGCATTAAATGACGCTATAGGCGGGGTGGATCTGGTATCAATAGAAACTGTGCACTGGTGGAATGGAAGCTTTTATGAAGGGCAGCAGATGCATTTGGAAGGACAGGCGGCGTTGGACTATGTACGGCAGAGAGATGAGACGATACCCAAAAGCAGTATGGGAAGACTGGAACGACAGAAGCAGTATATTACTTGTTACCTTGAACAGGCAAAGGAGGCTGTAGGGAAGGATTTAACATTGCCGGTGAAAATGTTCCAAAGTCTTACAGAAAATATGTGTACAGATGTAACTGTGGCAGATATCACGTACTTAGTACCGGAACTGCTGAATATGGAGATAAACCTGGAAAATATCAGTATGGTGCCAGGGGAGACGATTACTGGCGGAGAGCATGAAGAATATCATGTAGATGCAGATGCTCTGAAACAGCTGGTGATCCAGATGTTTTATAAAGAGGTTCCGGCAGAACAGACAAATGATTCTGATACAGAGGAAAATACCGTTATAGAAGGCGGTCCGGCAGAAAACGCAAACTAAGGGAAAAGAGGAAAGGAAAGATGAAAAAGACAAAAAAAATAGTGATAGCTGCAGTGGCAGCGCTGATTATTGTTCTGGGAGCGGCAGCAGGGGTGATTTTTTTCTTTCAGCAGGAAGCGTCTGAGGCAGTTGTTCAGGAACAGGTGGAAGAAGCAGATCCAGTTGAGGCTGAAGAAGAATATCAGACACTCCAGGGAGAGGCTGTAACACAAGCTGAGGATCCTGTTCAAAACCAGGTGGATTTTGAAGCGCTTCAGGAAATAAATCCAGATGTCTATGCCTGGATCCAGATACCGGGGACAAATGTGAATTATCCCATTTTGCAGTCTGTTACGGAAGCTGATGACTATTATCTGAACACAACGATTGATGGGAAAGCAGGATATCCAGGTTCTATTTATACTGAAAAATATAATTCAACTTCCTTCACGGATCCGGTGACGGTGGTATATGGACATAATATGAAGGAAGGAACTATGTTTGCGGATCTTCATAAATATACGGACAGAACATTTTTTGACAGTAATCCCTATATTTATATTTATCTGCCGGACAAGACTTTGAAGTACCAAATTTTTGCGGCAGTGGCCTTTGATGACCGTTATATACTAGGAAATTATAACTTCCAGGATAAGGATGACTTCCAGAAATATCTGGACGAGCTGAGAAGTTCCATTGACGGAAATGTAAATCAAGATGTGCAGGTGACCCAGGAGAGCAAAATTCTGACGCTGTCTACTTGTATCGGAGAGTATCCTGATCAGAGATGGCTGGTAAATGCTACACTGGTGGGGGAAAATTGAGAAGATTTACGAAGTGTATAAGAATGTCTGGTATATCAAGACATTTTTATAAAAAATCCCAGGAGAAGAAAGGAGAAAAAGATGGGAATGAAAAATCTGAAAAAGGCGTGGATAAAAATGGTAATGAAACAGGTACAATTACAACAACTGAAGCCAATAAAGGTGATAAGGTAAAAGGTGAATCTGTAAAAGTTGTAAAGACAACCGCAGAGAAGAAATCTCCGAAGACAGGTAATTAAGACCTTTGCATTTTAAGGTTAAGACATTCTGTAATGGAATGTTTTAATAAATCATGTCACACAAAATAGAGAGGAGAAAGAAAACAATGAGCAAAATAAAAAAAGCAGCTGCAGTTGTTGCAGCTTCTGTACTCTGTATGAGCATGAGTTTGGGAGTATTTGCTTCCAGCCCTACAGACCCAGAGCAATTGACTCCAGAAGAACAGGAAATGATCGACGATATTAACTGGCGTTATGATCATTACATTTATGGTGCATCAGGAGAGGACAAAGATGGAAATAAATTAACAGCTACAACCTTTGGCCAGCTGGAAAAAGAAGTTATTGATACACTGCAGGATGAAGAAAAAGTAAGAGATATCCTTACAGATGCAGGATACATCGTAGAGGATGACCAGGATGTGGTTGTTATTGGCGTCGGCGATGTAGAGTTAATCGACTGGGATACATTTGAAACAATGGAAGTACCAGAAGGCGGTGTTGACCTTACATTGAATTTAGGCTGGGAAGGCGAAAATTGGATTGATAATGAAGAACTGAAAGATGTTAAAGATGGGGATACTTTATATATCCTTCATCAGAAAGCAGACGGAACATGGGAAGTACTGGAAGGTACAGCAGTAGTGACAGAAGAGAATGGATATAAATCCTATAGTGTAGCCGCTCACTTTGACAGCCTCTCTCCAGTAGCTGTTATTAAAATCATGTCCAATGGTGAAGTTACTATCCTTGACGAAAATATCCCTGACGAAAAAGAAAACGTAAAGAAAGTCATTAATCCTACAAATGCTAAAGGAGATTCCACTAAGGTTGTTAAGACAACTACAGTTAAAAAATCTCCAAAAACAGGTAATTAATTTTACAATCTAAAATATTATTAAGAAGTAAATATTTTGTGTGATAATACATGGCAGCAGAGACCCATTCATCTCTCAGAGGATGCAATGGGTCTCTGTGTATTAGAGGAACAATATGAAGTTTATAAACAATTATAAAAAAACACTTGCCTGGATTCTTACTGCCTTTATGGTGGTCTATCCTTTTCTGATGTATCTTCATGTGGCGAGACCGGAAGGAATGGAATTAATTTACTTCGCTAAAAAGTCAAAATTTACAGTAGACCTTTTTTACTATAATAAAGAGGTTGTTTTATTTGTTTTTGCCTTGCTCTTGCTGGCGGCTATGGGTTTGGGATTCCTGGCTTACTGGATTCTTGCAGACAAATTGTCGGAAAATCTTTGGAAAGGTAGAAAGCTTTGGGCCGCCTTGGGACTTTATTTCTTACTGAATGTGTTGTCCTGTATATTTTCCCGGTATAGGGAGTATGGATTTATGGGCCTGAGTATTGACTATGAGGGCCTGGCTGCAATTTTTGGATATATGGTGCTATTTATCGGCGGATTTTTTCTTTTTGCCGGCAAATGGGGAGAAAAACTTTTGATATGGAGCATCCGGCTGCTGAGTCTGCTGCTTACAATTGGAGCAGTGGCCGAACTTGTCTGGGGGCCTGCCTTTAATATAGAGTCAGTCCAAAAGCTTCTCACACCAGAAAGATATCAGCATCTTTTGGAAAATATTTATCTGGATTATAATGGGAGTGTGGCGCTTACTTTTGGAAACCCTGGATTCTTTGGGGGATTTTGCGCACTGCTATTTGGAGTAATGACTGCTTCCGCTTTGACCGAAAAATCTACAGGTGCAAGAATCTTGGACGGGATTTTAGCTGGAGGTCTGTTTTTTGATGTTTTTGTATCCGATTCTTCAGGTGCATTTTATGCGTCTGTGATTACTTTGCTCGTAGAAGGAATACTGCTGTTTTCCAAGAAAATTTGGAAAAACTATCTGCAGGCGGCAATCATCATGACCGTCTGTGTCCTTATTCTACTGATAGCCCCAGGCAGCTTTACCCAAGGGAAAAATTTATTAGGGAATGTAAAAGAATCAGTGGTCAATAGTCAATATGAGAAAACTTCAGAAGTATTCACTGTAGAAAAAATACAGTTGAACCAGGGAATTCTTTCTGTGGAAGGAAAGCAGAGAGATTTCCAGGTAGAAGTTCTGAAAGACGCTGCAGATCTTACAATAGAGGACTTTCGATTCAGCGATGAAGAGAATACGGAGATTCCATTAGAAGCTACATTGGAAGGAGCAAGACTTTCAGGAGAATATGAAAAAATTTCTCTATCAGTTGTGGGAAGAGTTCTCTCTTTGGATTTCGGATATCAGGACCCGGTGGAGTTCTATGTACAGGATGGACTTTTGTACTATGTGGATTTTAATGGCTCCCTACTTTCCAGGATTCCTCAGCCGGTTATTACTGGATTTGAACAATTTTATTCCCTTTTTACAGGGAGAGGTTATATCTGGATTTCCTCTATACCACTTCTTTGGGATGTAGTGGTTCTGGGAAGGGGAATCGGGACTTTTCCTTTTTACTATCCACAGTCAGAAGTAGCTGGCATGCTGAATGTCCATGGAAGCGCAGATTACTGTATTGAACAGGCCCATAGCTGGTATTTGCAGACGGCTATAAGCAGCGGGCTTATTTCCCTTTTCTGTATGCTGTATATTTTTGCTTGGTGCTTTTTTAAAGGAGCAGGAAGACTGATTAAAAAGGAAACACCCTCAGGAAATTTGGAATATCTGCTTCTCTTTGGATTGCTGGCTTATGAGATTGCTGGATTGGTAAATAACAGCTGTGTAGCGGCAACAGCTTTTTTCTGGCTTATTTTAGGGTATACAGGGGGAAAATTGTTAAAGGGATAGATTTCATAGTCTGCAGTACAACATGGTGGTGCTTTTTGTGGAGTATAATATTTGTAGATTTTTCCCTTTACAACCCAATCTCCTTATGCTATACTCAAAACGTTGGAAACAGCCGTGGTTCAGGAATTGGAATCTCCAACCGTTTCTTAATCACCGGCGATTATTAAAAGTATATGGAGGAAAACAAAATGATTTCTAAAGAAAAGAAACAGGCTATCATGGCAGAATATGCAAGAACACCTGGAGACACAGGTTCACCTGAGGTACAGGTTGCAGTTCTTACAGCAAGAATCAATGAGCTGACAGAGCATTTAAAGGTGAATCACAAAGATCATCATTCCAGAAGAGGTCTTCTGAAAATGGTAGGTCAGAGACGTGGTTTACTTGCATACCTGAAGAAAAAAGATATCGAGAGATACCGTTCTTTAATTGAAAGGTTAGGTCTCAGAAAGTAATCAGATCAGGGTTGACGGGGCGGGAGAAATTCCGCCCTGTTTTACGCCATGAAAACAGCGGTCCGCGTGCCCTGTGCCGAGACCACTGAAAAGAACATTTGCCCCAAGTGCTTTTTTCAGTTGTTTCGGAGAGAGATGCAGGACCGCAATAAGTAAAAGGAGAAAAGATATGTATAAAAGTTTTTCAATGGAGCTTGCCGGCAAAACACTGACAGTAGATGTTGGTCGTGTGGCTAAGCAGGCAAATGGTGCTGCATTTATGCACTATGGAGATACTACGGTATTATCTACAGCAACGGCTTCTGATAAGCCCAGAGAAGGAATCGATTTCTTCCCATTAAGCGTAGAATATGAAGAAAAGATGTACGCAGTTGGAAAAATTCCAGGAGGCTTTAATAAGAGAGAAGGAAAGGCCAGTGAACATGCCATCCTGACTTCCCGTGTAATAGACCGTCCTATGCGTCCCCTGTTTCCAAAAGATTATAGAAATGATGTGACTCTGAATAATATGGTCATGTCTGTAGACCCGGAGTGTAATCCAGAGGTTGTGGCAATGCTGGGCTCTTCTATTGCCACCTGCATTTCCGATATTCCTTTTGACGGTCCCTGTGCCGCTACACAGATTGGTCTGAACAATGGGGAGTTTGTAGTTAATCCATCTCTGGCACAGAAGGAGATTTCCGAACTTCAGCTTACTGTAGCTTCTACCAGAGAAAAAGTTATTATGATCGAAGCTGGCGCCAACGAAGTGCCGGAAACTCAGATGATCGAAGCAATTTTCAAGGCTCATGAAGTGAACCAGGAAATCATTGCTTTTATTGATAAGATTGTTGCAGAATGTGGAAAAGAGAAGCACTCTTATGAGAGCTGTGCAGTTCCGGAAGAATTATTTTCCGCTATCAAAGAAATCGTTACTCCTGAAGAGATGGAAGAAGCTGTCTTCACAGACGAGAAACAGGTGAGAGAGGAAAATATCCGACAGATCACCGAGAAGCTGGAAGAAGCTTTTGCGGACAATGAAGAATGGCTGGCTGTTTTAGGAGATGCTATTTATCAGTACCAGAAGAAAACTGTCCGGAAGATGATCTTAAAGGATCATAAACGTCCTGACGGAAGGGATATCCGCCAGATCCGTCCTCTTGCAGCAGAAGTAGATATCGTACCAAGAGTACATGGTTCTGCTATGTTTACAAGAGGACAGACTCAGATTTGTACTGTTACCACTCTGGCACCTCTTTCTGAGGCTCAGAGACTGGACGGACTGGACGAGTTTGAAGTGAGCAAGCGCTATATGCATCACTATAATTTCCCATCCTACTCTGTAGGAGAGACAAAACCTTCCAGAGGCCCAGGACGCCGTGAGATCGGACATGGGGCTCTGGCAGAGAGAGCTCTGGTTCCCGTACTGCCAAGTGTAGAGGAATTCCCTTATGCTATCCGTACCGTTTCCGAGACTTTTGAGTCTAACGGTTCTACTTCCCAGGCAAGTATCTGTGCTTCTACGATGTCTCTGATGGCTGCAGGCGTTCCGATCAAGAAACCGGTTGCCGGTATTTCCTGCGGTCTGGTAACAGGAGAGACAGACGATGATTATATTGTACTGACAGACATTCAGGGTCTGGAAGACTTCTTCGGCGATATGGACTTCAAGGTGGCAGGAACTCATGAAGGAATCACTGCTATTCAGATGGATATTAAAATCCACGGTCTTACAAGACAGATCATTGAGGAAGCGATTGCCCGGACCAGAGAGGCAAGAGAATATATTCTGGATGAAGTTATGGCAAAATGCATTGACAAGCCCAGAGAGACTGTAAGCAAATATGCGCCTAAGATCATTCAGATTCAGATCGACCCGGAAAAAATCGGCGATGTTGTTGGTCAGAGAGGAAAAACCATCAATGCCATTATCGATGAAACCGGCGTAAAGATTGATATTGACGACAACGGCGGCGTTTCTATCTGCGGCACAGATCAGGCCATGATGGATAAGGCTGTGAAATATATCAATATCATTACCACAGATTTTGAGGAAGGACAGATTCTTACAGGAAAAGTGGTAAGCATTAAGGAATTCGGCGCATTTCTGGAATTTGCTCCTGGCAAAGAAGGAATGGTCCACATTTCCAAGATTGCGAAAGAGCGCATCGACAAGGTAGAAGACGTGCTTTCCCTGGGAGATGTTGTGAAGGTAGTCTGCCTGGGTAAAGACAGACAGGGCCGCATCAGCTTCAGCATGAAAGACGTGCCAAAAGAGAATTAAAAGAAAATTGAGGGGCTGCTGCAATGAACTATGTGCGGCAGCTCTTTTGTTTTAACAGATATCAGATAAGAAAAGAACTTTGAACAAGCCATGAGTAAGGAGAAAGATATGAGGAGAATCGCAAAATTCCAGAAGGTAACCTGGGAACAGTTCCGGGAAGGATGGCTGGGCGCCTTTCCGCAGACAGAGGAAGAAAAAATCCGGGAGATTTATGATGGGATCCGTCTTCCAAGAAGAGCCACTGCAGGAAGTGCCGGCTATGATTTCTTCAGCCCGGTAGATTTTGAGCTGAAACCGGGAGAAACTCTGAAAATGCCTACAGGGATCCGGGCCTGGATAGAACCAGACTGGGTATTGAAAATCTATCCCCGGAGCGGACTGGGATTTAAATACCGTCTTCAGTTAAATAATACAGTTGGTATCATTGACAGCGATTATTATTACTCAGATAATGAAGGTCATATTTTTATTAAGATAACTAATGATTCAAAAGAAGGAAAGACCGTTCAGGTAGAGGGGGGAACAGGATTCGCTCAGGGGATTTTTCTGGAGTATGGGATTACAGTGGACGATGATGCTACAGCAGTACGCAACGGTGGCATGGGCAGTACCACAGGAAAATAGGAACAAAAATCTTGCATATTATTTTGGGGTGTGTTAGAATGTTTTGAGACTCAAAGTAAATATGCAGAAGAGATTGAGAAGTGATTATAGAAATCCAGGAGGAGCATATCATGATTGTTGAACCTAAGGTCAGAGAGTTTATTTGTACTACTGCCCATCCCCAGGGCTGTAAAGAGAATGTAAGAGAGCAGATCGCGTATGTGAAAGAGCAGGGGATTACAGGGGGGCCAAAAAAGGTCCTGGTAATCGGAGCTTCCACGGGATATGGACTGGCAAGCAGGATCACGTCCGCTTTCGGATGTCATGCAGCTACACTGGGAATTATGTTTGAAAAGCCATCTAATGGAAAGAGAACAGCCACTCCAGGCTGGTATAACACAGCCGCTTTTGAGGAAGAGGCTGCAAAAGAAGGGGTGTATGCAAAATCCATTAATGGAGACGCGTTTTCAAAAGAAGTAAAAGAACAGGCGATTTCCATAATAAAGGAAGATCTGGGAAAGGTGGATATGGTAATCTACAGTCTGGCGGCGCCCAGAAGGACTGATGCCCAGGGGAAAATGTGGGTATCCACTTTGAAGACCACAGACAAGCCTTTTACAGAAAAGAGTCTGGATCTGCGGACAAATACCATTGTTACCAAGACAGTAGAACCTGCAGAAGAAGGAGAATTGGAAGGTACTGTAAAGGTTATGGGCGGAGAAGATTGGATGGACTGGATCGATGCGCTGAAAGCCGCCGATGTACTGGAAAAAGATGCAGTAACAGTGGCTTATTCTTATATCGGTCCGGAACTTACATATCCGATCTATTATGACGGAACCATCGGTCAGGCAAAACGCCATCTGACAAAAACTGCAGGAGAGATTAATGAGAAGTATGAGGATGTAAAGGCCTATATTTCTGTTAATAAGGCTCTGGTTACCCAGGCCAGTGCAGCAATTCCTATTGTGCCTCTGTATTTTGCTATTTTATATAAGGTGATGAAGGAACAGGGAACTCATGAGGGATGTATCCAGCAGATCGCCAGACTTTTCAAGGATAAGCTGCTGGTGGAACAGGTGCCTGCAGATGAAAAATACCAGATTCGTATGGATGACTGGGAATTAGATGATAAGGTCCAGAATCAGGTAATGGAGTGCTGGAAAAAGGTCACTACAGAAAACGTAGAAGAAGTTTCTGATATTGACGGATACTGGGAAGACTTTTACCATATGTTTGGTTTCCATTTTGATAATATTGATTATACAGAAGATACGGAAGTCCAGGTGGAAATCCCCAGCCTGAAAGCTGATGCCCAGTAGTAGAGGAGCATGAAGAAACAAAAGAAGAGGGGCTGTCGCATTAAATATTTAATGCAACAGTCCCTTTTAGGCAGAAGGAAAAATCAGTTTTCCTCCAGGTCTTTTTCACTTTTTAAATTTGCGATAAAGTCATGAAAGGCTTCAGCCGCCGCCATGTATTCATCTTCCCGCTCAATATTGCTGACAACGGGGTTGTCTCCATCTTCGGAAAAACGGAATAAATAAGTTTCTCCCTCAGGACTCTTTCCATTTTGGTTCAGAGGAACCAGAGCAATATATTCTCCGAAGCCCTCTACAGGAAAGGTAGTGAGAACGGCACATTCCAGTACCGTATCGTCTTCCAGAGTCAGTTTGATGGTAGGATTGGGAACTCTGGGAATGGTGCCGTTACTTCCGCCGGCACTGGAACAGTCGGCAGTACAGGAAGCACAGTCGCTGGGATTACATGCCCCGATATCAGTTGTATAGCTTTCTTCACTCATGTTTGGACCTCTCTCTTTTGAATTTCCTTAATATTTTATCAGATACTTACTGATAATGCAATGGCGCCTGGGGCTAAAAGAATTTGCATTTTCATATGGGGACACGTATAATGAAAATGATCATATATGAGATTCAGGCTGATTTCCGCTCTTTACAGGCAAAGAGCAACAGATACTTTTAATAAGGAGGTCCTTAAAAGTGAAAAAGGATACCACCCATATTATCCGAAGAGCAGAGCATTTTAAGACAATACTGACAGCAGAGGGATTTCTGGTAGGGATCATAGCCGGTCTGGTAGTGCTGCTGTATAGGGTTCTGCTGGAGTATGCGGGCAAAGCCATGACAGAGGTCCTTCAATATGCCCGTGAATACCCGGCTGCGGCAGCAGCATGGCTTTTTCTGCTGGTTGTTATGGCCTGTATTGTGGGAAAACTTGTAAAGTGGGAGCCCATGATCTCAGGAAGCGGCATCCCCCAGGTAGAAGGGGAGATGATGGGAAAGCTGGAGCAGGTCTGGTGGCGTGTTTTGCCTGCTAAATTCCTGGGAGGCTTTCTTTCTCTATTGGCGGGGCTTTCTTTAGGAAGAGAGGGACCTTCTATCCAGATCGGAGCAATGACAGGAAAAGCAGTGTCTAAGGCTTTGGACAGAGGAAAGACAGAGGAAAAATATCTGCTCACCTGCGGCGCCAGTGCCGGACTGGCAGCGGCTTTTCACGCGCCTCTGGCCGGAGTTATGTTTTCTCTGGAAGAAATACACAAAAACTTTTCGGTTTCTGTTCTGGTCTCAGTAATGACGGCTTCGATTACGGCAGATTATATTTCCGGACAACTTTTAGGTTTTCAGTCGGTATTCCAGTTTGATATAGGCCTGGAGATTGAGCCCCGGTATTACTGGCATATTGTGATACTTGGTGTGATCCTAGGCCTGCTGGGTGCTTTTTACAACAAAATGACAATGTGGGTCCAGGGCCTGTATTATAAGGCTAAGAGGCTGAATGAGACGACCAGACTTTTAATACCATTTCTTCTGGCCGGCGTTCTGGGACTTGCCGCTCCCCAGGTGCTGGGAAGCGGTCATGACCTTATTGAAACAGCTGCTGGAGGAGAAATGGTCCTGGGGACACTTTTAGGCCTGCTGGCCCTGAAGTTTGTGTTTTCTTTAATCTCCTTTGGCTCAGGAGCTCCAGGAGGAATTTTCTTTCCCCTTCTGGTCTTAGGAGCCCTTATCGGAGGCAGTTATGGAACCTTTGCCGCCCAATATATGGGACTGGATCCCTCCTATATCAGTAATTTCGTGCTTCTTGCCATGGCTGGATATTTTACTGCTATCGTAAGAGCGCCTATTACGGGAATCATACTGATATTTGAGATGACAGGGCAGGTAAGTCAGATGCTGTCTATGTCCCTGATTTCTATTACTGCATATCTGGTAGCTTCCTGGGTAAGGTCAGAACCGATTTACGAGAGCCTTCTGAACAGTCTGCTGAAAAGACGGGGACAGAAGGTAACAGAAAAAACAGGAGAAAAGATTTTACAGGAATTTGTAGTCTGCCATAACAGCCCGATCCACAATAAGATGATCCAGCAGATAGAGTGGCCCAGAAATTGCCTGATCGTGGCGGTGAGGAGAAATGGGGCAGAATTGATACCAAGAGGGAGAACCATACTCATGGCGGGGGACATCATTGTCACCATGGCTGATGAGTTGGATGCGCCGGCTGTATATGATTATCTGGAAAAGGCATGTACAGAAAAAAATAATAAGACTGATCAGTAATCCATGAATAAAAGAAATGAGGTGCCGGTTTGAACACAACAGAAAGAGAGAAGAAAGAAAAAGTACAGACTGTTCCGGGATGCTCCTGCTTTCCAGGAGTCCGGAAGACATCAGAAGGCTATGAATTTGCCCTGGAAGTTCCACGGGGAATGGAGGCTTCTCTGCTTTTATACAGGCAGGGAGAAGATACTCTGGAAATCCCCTTTCCGGAGGAGAGCAGGGAGGGAGAAATCCTCTCTGTAAGAGTAAAGGGAATCCGTGAAGAGATAAGGTATAATTTTCAGATAGAAGGAGAAGTGATCCAAGACCCCAGATCCAGGTATCTTTGCAATACCCAGGGATTCGGAGAAAAAGTTTCAGAGACTTTGTGCTGTGGATGGAAAACAGACCGCTATGTATGGAAAGCAGAAAAGAGAGAACCAAGATCTCTGGCAGATACTATACTCTATAAGCTTCAGGTCCGGAGTTTTACCATGCACAGAAGCTCCGGAGTACGGAAAAAAGGAACTTTTCAGGCAGTTGAGCAGAAGATTCCCTATCTTCAGGAACTGGGAGTTACAGCTGTTCTTCTGATGCCGGCCTATGAATACAGAGAGAGGATGCGGATCAAGCGCAGAGATCATCTGTACGGATATACAGAAGAGAAGCGAAAGAAAGAAGAAAATCCCAGGATAAACTGCTGGGGATATACGGGAGATGCCTGTTACTATGCACCTAAGTCTGCTTTCTGCGCTACCAAAAATCCTGTACAGGAGTTTAAACATATGGTGGATGCTTTCCATCAGAATGGTCTGGAATGTTTAATGGAATTTTACTTTGAGGAGGAGACTTCTCCTTCAGAGGCTCTGGAGATTTTAAAATACTGGAAGAGAGAATATCATATAGATGGCTTCCATCTTATGGGAAGAGGAATCTGCCAGGATGTCTTTATGAAAGACGCCTATCTCTCAGGAACAAAACTTTTCTTCCATGATGTAGACGGGGAAGCAGTATTGGGAGGAAGGAAGCTGACCTATAAAAATGTGGGAGAATATAATGAAGGCTTCCTTTACTGCATGCGCCATATGTTAAAGGGCGATGAGAATATGATGGGAGAATTTTTATTCCGTATCAGAAGAAATCCCCCATATAACGGGGTGATCAATTATATGGCGGATCAGGATGGCTTTACTATGGGAGATATGGTGGCCTATGAAGAGCGGCATAATGAAGAAAATGGGGAGAACAACCAGGATGGACTGGAATACAACTGCACCTGGAATTGCGGGGCGGAAGGACCTACCAGAAAACAGAATATCCGGCAGCTGCGTTTCCGCCAGCTGAAAAACGCTTTTGCTATGCTGATGTTTTCCCAGGGAACCCCTATGATCTTCCAGGGAGACGAGTGGGGAAATTCCCAGAGGGGAAATAACAATGCCTGGTGCCAGGACAATGAATTAGGCTGGGTGGACTGGAGAGGCATGAAAAAGAACGGAAAGCTTCTGGACTTTGTAAAAAAGGCTGTTTCCTTTCGGAAACAGAATCCCCTTCTCCATATGGAAACCGAGCCTAAGGGAACGGACTATAAGGCCCTGGGATATCCGGATATTTCCTATCATGGAGAACAGGCCTGGTATCTTGACCGGGGCAGCAGTCAGAGATATCTGGGAGTTATGTACTGCGGAGATTATGCGGGACAGGACAGAGATTTTATCTTTCTGGCCTGTAATTTTCACTGGATGCCCCATGAAATAGCCCTTCCGGGGGCAGCCAAAGAGATTTCCTGGAGAAAGATTATGGCCACAGACCAGGAAGAGAGCAGGGAATTTGAACCGGAAGAGAAAGTTTTGAAAGAGAAAACCATAGAAATTCCACCAAGAACCATTATAATTTTAGCAGGAAAGCAGGATGAGAAAGCATGCGGGTCTGGCAACATTTTAAGACGATTACAAGGCACAAGCTTTTAGTAATGAAATACTGTTTTAAGATAGGGCTTTATAAGCAGGGAATCCTTCACGACCTGTCCAAATATTCCTGGACAGAGTTTTCTGTGGGATGCAGATATTATCAGGGAAACAGAAGTCCCAACAATGCAGAGAGAGAGGCCACAGGCCTTTCTACCTCCTGGATACACCATTACGGAAGAAATAAGCATCATTTTGAACATTGGGTAGATTACGGCATTAACTGTGACACAGTAATCCGGGGAGTGCCTATGCCCAGGAAGTATATTGCAGAGATGGTCATGGACCGTATCAGCGCTTCCAGAAACTACCACCCGGATACTTATACAGATGCTGCTCCATTGGAATATTTCCTGAAAAGCAAAGACAAGCTGTGGTTTGTCCATGAAAAAACAAACCGAGATTTGGAGATGCTCCTTCGGATGCTGGCCGAGAGAGGGGAAAGAGAAACACTGAAATATATCAAGCATGTTTATTTGAAAGGAAAGTAGAAAAATTATGACAATGCAGTTAGAACAGGTTTTGGGAATCATAAATAACCTGTGGCAGCAGATACCTCAAGAATATTTGATCATTTTTACTTTTGGCGGAGCAGGTTTTGCTCTCCTTAACTGCTTCATGGGATATCGGTTAAGAAAGGTCTGGGGATGCCTGCTAGGTCTTCTGGCAGGAGGGGCAGGAGGCACTGCAGTAGGCTATTATGTCCTGAATGACTGGGTGCTGGCTCTGGCAGCCGGAGCAGGATGTGCTCTGATCGTCTGCTTTCTTGCATGGGTTTTTTATAAACTGGGCGTCTTTGTAATGTGTACCGGCCTTATATATTTCATGGTCATTACTTTCATGGAAAGTCCTTCTACAATGAATCATCTGATCGCTCTTGTGATCGGTGTTTTTGCAGGAACTCTGGCACTGGGATATGAGCGTCAGATGGTGATCGCCATTACGGCTCTATGCGGTGGTATCGGCGGTATGGGGCTGCTGCTGTCTATGGTAAATGTTGATTCCAGTGCAGCTCATCTTTTACTGGGACTGGTACTGGCGGCTTTTGGGGCCTTTGTACAGTCACTTCCGTACATGAGCCGGAGAAATTCAGAGGCTCCTCTGACAAGACGAGGAAGCAGAGGTCTGCCGGGACGGAAGAAAAAGGTGGTAAAGAAAACTGTACATCACAGAAGTGGCGGCAGCAGGAGATACCAGGATACAGAGAAAGAATCTGAAAAAGCAGATCCTAAGAAAACCGATTCTAAGAAAACCAAGCCTAAGAAGGATCACTTTGACGCAGAAGACTATGACGATGAGGACCTGGAAGAAATCTATGAGGCCAGAGAAAAGGAAAGGCAGAAGCTGAATATGGACAGAACCCAGGAATATGTTGTGGGTCAGAAACAGTACGAAAGGCCTAAGCCAACGAATAATTACGGAGCGCAGCCAGGAGTAGGGATTGACTTGGACGATCTGAACCGGGAGCTTTCACGGGAAATCCAGAAGATATATAATGACGAGAATTCTGGGCCGGATAATTGACAAAGAAAAGGAATTACTGTATACTTAGAAAAAGAATATTTTGTATATCAAAATATTTGAAATGAAAAGTAACACGATAACAGAATAGAGGTAAAGCTATGACAGCCAGAATTGTCGGTACGGGGAGCTCAGTTCCCGTCCATAAAGTAACAAATGAAGATTTGTCCAGAGTGGTAGAGACCAATGATGAATGGATATCCAGCCGGACAGGGATCAAAGAGAGAAGGATTGCCGGGGAAGAGTCTACAGTTTCCATGTCTGTTTCGGCGGCGAAAAAAGCTCTGGAGGATGCAGGGACGGACCCTCAGGACCTGGACCTGATCATTGTGGCCACCTGTTCACCGGATTATTTTTTCCCAAATACAGCCTGCTGTGTCCAGGAGGCTGTGGGAGCAGTAAATGCAGTGGCCTTTGATCTCAGCGCTGCCTGCTCAGGCTTTCTTTTCGGGCTGAATACGATTCAGGCTTACATGAAAGCCGGGATTTATAAAAAGGCATTGCTCATAGGAGCAGAAACCATGTCAAAACTCATTGACTGGGAAGACAGAGGTACCTGTGTGCTCTTTGGGGATGGTGCAGGAGCTGCGGTGATACAGGCAGAAGAGACTGGCATGATTGATATGGTCCAGTATTCTGACGGACAGCAGGGACCGGTACTTACCTGTAAGGCCAGGGAAACCAGCAACTTTTTATTCCCTAATGAGCAGAAAGCCGATCATATTTATATGGAGGGACAGCCGGTATTCAAGTTTGCCGTAAAAAAGGTCCCTGAGTGTATCAAAGCTCTTTTGGATAAGACAGGAACCTCAAAAGAGGAGATTAAATATTATGTTCTCCATCAGGCAAACAGCAGGATCATCGACAGCGTTGCAAAGAGAATGAAAGAACCGGAAGAAAAATTCCCTATGAATCTCCATTTTTATGGAAATACATCAGCGGCAAGTATTCCCATTCTCTTAGATGAGATGAACAGGAAAGGCATGTTGGAAAAAGGCGACAAGATTATCCTTTCTGGATTTGGCGCAGGATTAACCTGGGGAGCTTCTCTTCTGGAATGGTAAAGAAAAGTATAAAACGGCATGGAACAGAACTTTGAAAAATTTCAGAAGTCTGTTTCATGCCGTTTTTTCATGCTTTTTAAAGAATGATCTCCATTCCTACTTTCTGAGGCTTCAGACCACAGGACTGATAGAAGTTCATGGCGCTTTCGTTGCAGCTCCATACGTTAAGTGTCAGGTTATAGCAGCCATGTTCCCGTGCAAAATCCAGAGCAGCCTCATAAAGCATCCGCCCAATATGATGGCCCCGCATAGTTTCATCCACACACAGATCGTCAATATACAGAGTTTTAATATCGGTCATAATATTGTGGTCTTTATATTGCTGAAAAATACAGAAAGCATATCCCTGCATACAGTCATTTTCATCTACTGCCGCCAGAATGGGGCGGCTGGTATCCCGGAGAAGGACTTTTAATTCTTCGTCGGTATACTTGCTTTTTCCGGCCTTAAATAAATCTGGTCTTCCCTTGTGATGGACCATAGCCACCTGGGCCAGCAGACTATGGATCCTTTCTATATCTTTTTCCTGAGCCATACGTACTTTCATGGGCTTCTACCTCTTTTCTTTCAGTTTCATCAGTTCTTTTCCATTTTAGCACTTTCCAAAAGAAAAGTCATTAAGAATGGGGCCTTATAAACAGTTTTTCATTACCTCATATGTTCCCAGGGTCTGAATGTTCTCCAGGATTCTTGTTACTTCTTCTTCAAACCCAGGGATTTCTGTTAAATCTTTTCCCCAGAAGTCTGTGTTTGTGCAGACAGCATGTACCAGATCTTTTGCACTGCTGTCTCTATGCTGATAATAGAATTCCAGAACAGAAGGATCGTCAGAAAGAGATCATATGCGCATGGGATTTATTGCAGATAAGCTTACAGGGGTTCCGAAGAAAATCCTGGAAATCGTCATTGAACTGATGATCATGCTGATTGCCGGTGTACCTATTGCAGTTGCCCTTGGAATTTCCTCCAT